>JAABUH010001476.1_pt1 | contig 26047 bp, 29 predicted proteins | sample 5559121 | NCBI WGS metagenome assembly JAABUH01 (sample SAMN10711871, study PRJNA513364) | rock metagenome | isolation source: Antarctica rocks | place: Antarctica: Victoria Land, Battleship Promontory nord | collected 2015-12-28
CTATCAGCAGTTTCAAGACTCACTGCCCGACGATTTTTGGGGAGACAATGAAGTTGATGAACTGGTAGATATGATTATGCACGAGCCTCATGTTGGCAGATTTCTGGGCGTGAGCAAAGCGCAGGGAGAGAAGCACCGCGCCGAGATTTTGCAGCACCTGGAGGCATTGAGACAAAGCCTGCCAGAGCCGACGGCCTAACGCCTGCCGTCCTGCCGCATCGTATTACGCCATAGTTATGATTTAAAAAGCCCGCTGGTTTACCATGACCAGAGCGGGTATCATAGAGTCATCTTGTCCAACGAGGTGAAATGGTGCAACTCTCTATTGAGGTCGAACAAGAAGAAGACGGTCGCTGGCTCAGTGAGGTGCCTGAACTACCCGGCGTCCTCGCCTACGGTCAAACCCGCTCTGAAGCCGTCGTTCGCGCCCAAGTCCTTGCGTTGCGAGTCATCGCCGACCGAATTGAACACGGGGAGATCCTGCCACCAAAAGTGGACGTGCTGCCCCAGGTATTCTCGGTCGCGGCATGAGGCTTTTCTGTGAGGGCATCAGATGAGTCAATGGCCTTCCGCGAAAGCCGGGCGCGTTCTGGCGGCACTGCTTCGGATCGGCTGGAGCATCAAACGCCAGAGCGGTGGCTCGCACAAGATACTGGAGCGGGCGGACTGGCCGGATTATGTCTGGGCTTTCCATGAGGGGGTAGAAATTGGCCCGGTCATGCTTTCGCGTATTGCCAAGCAGACTGGCCTAACACCGCGCGATTTATGACCGCCCCTGGCAGCTCGCAAACTAAAAAGCCCGCGCGTCGTAAGACACGCGGGCTTTCTTTGTTGGTGAAGCCACCCTATAAGCCGGGTTCTGTTTTTGTGTGACCATCTCTCTGGGACGCCGGTTGCCCGACGCCTCTAGCGGCGCATAGGGGCGCGTCGCCCTTTCGTCATTCCAGGCGAGGACGAGAGGGTTCAGGCCGCGCCCTCCGGCCTTGCTCCCGATGGGGTTTACCCGGCGCCGGCGTCTCCGCCGACCCGGTGCGCTCTTACTTTAAGCCCCGAAGGGCCGCACCATTTCGCCCTTACCCCCCTACCCTCAATAATGGGGGCGGGGGGCGGTATGTTTCTGTGGCACTTTCCGGCGGGTCGCCCCGCCCGGCCGTTAGCCGGCATCGCTGCCCTGTGGAGTCCGGACTTTCCTCTGACACGCGCCCGGCGGCGCGCGCAGCGGCCACCCGGATGACTTCGGGGGTTATTATAGCACAAATTTCCTCTAGTTCCCTCGCAAACCTGCCGACAATGAGCGCATGAACTGGCTAGACATCCTGCTGCTGCTGCTGATCGCCGGTGCCGCCGCGCTGGGTCTGAAGCGCGGCTTTGGCCGCGCCGCCTTCGACGCCCTGGGCCTGTACGGCGCGCTGTGGCTCGCGTCCGCGCTCACGCCGCTGCTGGCCGCTCACCTCATCCTCAACGCCGGCGGGGCCGCCGTCAACCGGAGCTGGGCCTTTGGGCTGCTCTTCGTCATCTTCGGCGCCCTCTGCCTCGGCATCGCCTGCTACTGCCACGGCCTGACGCAGTTCGAGGCCGGTCTTTTCGACAAGCTATTCGGCCTGGTCGGGGGAATCGCCGCCGGCATGATCCTCGCCCACGGACTGGTCTCCACGCTCGTCACGTCCGATCCGCAGCGCGAGGCGTCCGCCGCCCTGGTCAGCCAGGGGACTGTCGGGACCGAGCTGTACTCTTTCCCCGCTTACCACTCTGCCATTGACACCATCACCGGCGCGACTACCTATCGGCGCTCACTGCCCAATGTTGGCGGCAAATAGTTCCGATCTCCCCAGAACACCCCAAAATCCTGCCCGTCCTGCCCAGAATGGCTCCTTTGGGGGCCATTCCACGAAAACACGCTGCCCAAGAAGAAAAAAAGGGTTGACGCCCTGAGAGCGACCGTGTATAATGACCTCGTGTGACCGGCTTCTTCCCTCTCGATGCCCCGGAGGGAGCCGAAATGTTGTCGCACCCGAGGATGCACTCATGCAAGGTAATGTTCCCGTCGCCAACTTGTTCAGCCTGGGGGTGGACCTTTTCGGCCAGGTCCAGCGGATCACCGGCACCAGCAAAGTGCGCGCGCTGCGCCTCAAGCTCGGCAGCCACGTCATCAGAGAGATCCCCGTCAGCCCGCTGACGACGGTGGCGACGATGGCGCTGGTCCTGCTGGCGGTCGTTGTCAGCACCATGACAATCGAAGTGGATCACGAGCCGTCTCGTTGATCACCCCCGGCGGCCTCCGAACCATCTTCGGGGCCGCCGTCTTCCTTATCCGCCCAAGCCGCCGTTCATTATTCCGTTGACTTAGTTCATCATTCGCCCATCGTTTCAGCCAATCATCCAGGCCAGTGAGGCTCCCCTTGATCAGAACCCAATCCAGCGACTGGAGCATCGTCAACGACATCTCCGACCGCCTGCGTCAGTCCCAGCTCAAATACGCCGACATGTCCGACCGCGAGATCGTGTCGCGCGCCCAGCGCGGCGAGAACGCCGCCGCCGAGTACATGCTCTACAAGTACCGCAACCTGGTCCGCACCAAGGTCAAGTCCTACTTCCTCGTCGGCGCGGAAAAGGAAGACCTGCTCCAAGTCGGCCAAATCGGGTTGTGGCAGGCCATTATTGACTTCCGGGCCGACAAGGCCATTTCCTTCCCCGCCTTCGCCAAAGTCTGCATCACCCGCCACATCATCACCGCCATCAAGACGGCCACGCGCCAGAAGCAAATGCCGCTGAACCAGTCCCTTTCCCTCGAAAGCCCGTCCGAGGACCCGACCACCGACTGGAACCTTTCGGACATCCTGCCCAACCTCGACGGGGCCGACCCCGAAGACATGGTCCTGCGTAACGAGGACACCAAGATCCTTCATGAGACCTTGCAGCAGGTGCTTTCCGACTTCGAGTGGCACGTCCTGTCCGGCTACCAACTCGGCAAGTCCTACCGCGAGATCGCCGCCGAACTGCGCTGCAAGACCAAAAGCGTGGACAATGCGCTTGCCCGCATCAAACGCAAAGTCAGCGGCGTCGCCATCGGCGACGCCGACCTAAGCGAGCTGTTGTAATCATCCATCTGCTTTTTGGACGGAAAGCCCGCTCTTTGAAGTGCTGTTCAGAGCGGGTTTTTCTCTTGTCCCTACCCTCGGAGAATCATGCCATGCAATGTCGCTTCGCTGCTCTCGGTCTGCTCTCGTTCATTTTATTGGCTCATCCTGCGCGGTCCGCGCCCGCCGCTGTCGGCGTGGACACGCTGCTGCGCCGCGAAACGGACTTGTCCGATCTGCCCCGGCTGCGTGATTGGACCTCGAATCTACAATCGTCCTATGACCGCAGCGGCGGCAACGGGGACGCCCAGAACTTCCCGGCTAAGGACGGCACGACGGCCACGCTGGCCGACATGACCGGGCCAGGCGCGGTCGTCCGGCTGTGGACCGCCAACGCGAATGGTCAGCTCAAGATTTACATTGACGATAGCCCCACGCCCGTCGTTGACATGCCGTTCGCCAAGCTGTTCGACGGCTCTCTGCCCGCCTTCGCGTCGCCGCTGACCCAGACCTCGTCGGGCGGCTTCTACTCCTACCTGCCGATCCCTTTCGCGAAGCACTGCCGCATCACCGTGGACAATCCTCAGGGGCTTTACTACCAGGTCAATTATCTGACATTCGCTCCGAACACGCCCGTCCGCCCGTTCGCGCTGCCGCTGACCGACGCCGATCAGGCCGCGCTCCGAACCGCCGTCCGTGCCTGGCAGTCGCCCGCTTCGACCCTTTCCACGCCTGATCTCGCGTACTCCCCACGGGCAGTGACGCTGGACGCGGGCAAGACGCAAACGCTGGGTGAGTATCGGGGGCCGGGGACGGTCCGCTATCTGGAACTCGTTGCGCCCAAGAGCGCCGACCTGCGTCGGCTGGTCCTGCGGGGCTACTTCGACGGGCACTCCGCCCCGGACATCGAGGCGCCGGTCGCCGACTTCTTCGGCAGCGGCTATGGCCGCCGGCCCTTCACCTCCCTGCTCCTGAGCCAGAGCGAGACCGGGGCGATGGAGGCACGGTTCCCCATGCCGTTCGCGCGCTCGGCCCGCTTCACCGTCGAGAACGGAACCAACGGCGCCCTAGGCGTCGTCTGGAACGTCGGCATGACACGCGAGCCATTCCCCCCCGACGCTGAGGGCTACTTTCACGCGCAATGGTCCCAGGAAATCACCAAACGCGGCCTGCCCCATGTCTGGGCCAAAGTGCAGGGGCAGCGCGGCCACTATGTCGGCATCGTGCAGACAATGGCCGGGCGCGGGCTGGGCTTCCTGGAAGGCGACGAGCAGTTCCGCGCCGACGCCCAGACGTGGGGCGCGAGCAAAGTCCCAACGACCGTGGTCGGGCCGTGGAACGGCACGGGCACCGAGGACTGCTTCAACAGCGGCTGGTACTTCGACAAGGGGCCGAACGCCCTCCCCGTCAACGGCGCATTAGTCCGCGACGAGGCAGGCAGGATGGGCCGCATCAACGCCTACCGCTGGTTCCTCAACGACGCGCCCGTCTTCCAGCAGTCACTGGACGCCCAGATCGAGCACGGGGGCGCCAACGACGCCCCGAACACCTACTATTCGTCCGTCGCCTACTGGTACGCCTCGGGGCCGACCCAGCCCTGGTCCCGGACCCCTCCGGCGGCCCAGATCGAGCCGCCGCGCAGCCCCATCCACCTGCCCGTTCTGACGCTGAAAGACCCGGTCGAAGGCGAGGGGCTGTTGTCCTCTGCCCAGGCCACGGGGGGCAAGGTCCAGACGCAGGACATGGGCGGTTTCGAGGGCGAATGGAGCGGCGACAGCCAGCTCTGGTGGACGGACGGCAAGGTCGGCGACACGCTGACCCTGACCCTGCCGCCCCGTCCCGGCGTCTATGACCTGAGCGCCTACTTCACCCAGGCGGCGGACTACGGCCAGTTCACATTCGCCCTCAACGGCCAGCGCGTCGGCGGTGTCTACGACGCCTACCACGACGGTGTCGTCGCCAGCGGCCCCGTCCCGCTGGGCCGCGTCACCCTGCCGGACGGTCCCAGCCGCCTCGTCGTCACCATCCACGGCCAGAACGCCGCCGCGAAAGGCACCCTGTTCGGCCTGGACGCCCTGGTACTGAAGCCGGTCAAGTAGGGGTATACTCCTGGGTGTAAACGCCCGGCCGCTGGCCGCGAAAGACGAACCAGCGGTCCACGAGAACGCGAATTTGCAAAAACGAACGCAGAACCGCCCGGTTGGCAACCTTTATGCAGAATAGAACCGCATGACACCCTTGCCCGCCATACCCTCTGCAATGCGTTCTTGGACCACACGTTTTTGGAAGCCGCGCCTCCGGCGCTCCGTTTCCGTCTCGCAGTGGGAGCAAGTCCTGCTGGGGTTCTTGCTGGCCGTCGCCACCACCCTGTTCGTCATGCAGGGCTTCTGCGTGGCGGGCGACTGTATGCAGCCGCACCTTTATACGGGCGAGCGCGTCCTGGCGAACAAACTGGCCTACGGTCTGGCGTCGCCCCGGCGCGGCGACATCGTGATCTTCGACTACCCGAAAGACACCCGGCAGGTCTACGTCAAGCGCGTCATCGGCCTGCCGGGCGAGACCGTCGCCATCCAGGACGGCCAGGTCTCCATCAACGGCAGGCCGCTCCTGGAGCCGTACAAGACGTTCGCCGCCCATGGCGACATGACCGCCCAGGCCATCCCGCCGAGCCAGTATTTCGTGATGGGCGACAATCGGGATGTGTCCGACGACAGCCGCTATTGGGGCGACCTGCCCCGCCATGACATCATCGGTAGGGCCGTCGCCTGCTACTGGCCCCCCGCCCGTTGCCAAGTGCTGCGGTAGCCGAAAGAAACAACAAAGGAGGGAAAGGGAATGAATGGGCTTCAGTATTTGATGCTTGGCATGAGTGCTTTTGCAATCGTTTATTCTCCCTTTCTGATCGCCAAGTCCGTTCGGCGCAAGCAGTATTACCGTATATTCGAAGTTCCTATTGCCACATCTATGGTGGTCTACATAGCCGTGAGCGTCGTGTGGCCTTCTGCCATTCAGAATGCGCCGCCCATTGTGCATCGGCTGTTACCCGTTCTATTTGTGCTATGGGTTTTAGACTATGTGGGCTTCTTTCGGTGGCTGTTTAACCGGCATAGGAAGCGACAGATTTGACTGCCCAAGCGGTCTCGCCGGGCCGATATTTAGAGTGTGAAGGCAGCCGATGTTTCTTACTTCAAGAGCATACCCTCGAAGCTGGCGCAGCGTAGTTCTTCTGAACTTGCTGACTTTGCTACTGATACTCAGCGATGTTGCCTTCTGGATTTGGCATCAGGATAAGCCACATGGTAATCCAGGTGGCCCATTAGCGACTATCGGGGGCCGGGTAATGTTTTGGGAGTGGACGTTTTTTGTGTCGCCCTGGTTCATTATTCCGATGGTATTTATGGTTGTTCGTGCTATCCATCTTAAGCGCAGTTGATCTTGGTTACAACGCCCTGCGGCTGTACGCGGAGGACAACATTCCCGGCCTGTTGTTCTTGACCGTGAGTGGAATGAGTGGAGGCTTTATGGCAAAGCTAGAAATTGAACTGGCACCCGAGGAACAGAGACAAATCCAACAGGAAGCAGAACGGGTGCGGCTGACGGTTGAGGATTGGATTCGTCAGCAGCTACTCCATAAACCCGCCTTCATCACGGACGATGGGCAGGTGTTCGAGATACCCGACCTGCCGGACGATTTAGGCCGTGCCTGTGCTGTTGCGAGTGAAGCGGCCCTCCGAAAGTTTTGGGACACGCCGGAGGAAGATGAGGCATGGCGGAATATGTAAAGGGGGACGTGGTACTCGTGCCATCCCCGTTGTCCGGGGAGGAAGAGTTCAAGACGCGCCCGGCTTTGGTGATGGCTGTCCTACCCTATGGACGCGGAAGCGACTTTCTGCTGTGCATCATTACAACCCAGAGGGCCGACGATCCCCATCTGTTGGCGCTGGAAGTTTCGGACATTGAAGGCGGCCGCCTGACGCAGCGATGTTACCTGCGCCCGACCTATACTTATGCGGTCGCAGAGCACATGGTCAAGCGGCGGCTTGGCCGGCTCAACGACAACAAACTGCAAATAGCAGTTCAGTCACTTGTCTCAGTGCTTACTGTATGAACGCCATTGATTTAGATTACGATGCCCTGCGGCGGTACGCCGAGGAGAACATCCCCGGCTTGCTGTTCGTGACGGTCAGCGGGGCGCACCTGTACGGGTTCCCCTCGCCGGACAGCGATGTGGACCTGCGGGGGAGCTTCGCCGCGCCGCTGGCGGACGTGCTGGGGCTGGACAGTGGGCGCGAGACGTTGGAGCCGGAAGGGGTCGTCGGCGGCGTCGAGGTCGAGCTGGTCGGGCACGAGATCGCCAAGTACCTGCACCTGCTGGTCAAGCCGAACGGGTACGTTCTGGAACAGATTTTGTCGCCGCTGGTCGTTTCGACTTCGCCCTGGCATGAGGAACTGGCCGCGCTGGCGCGGGCGGGACTGAGCAAACGGCTGTACCACCATTATGCAGGTTTCGCGCGGGGCGAATGGCGGGATTATCAGAAGGTGTCGGAACGGGCAGGCGCGGGTAAGACGGTCAAGCGGCTGCTGTACCTGCACCGCGTCCTGATGACCGGGATCGTGCTGCTCACCGAGGGCGTGGTGGAGGCCAACCTGCACCGGCTGAACGAGCGGTTTGGGCTGGACCTGGACCCGCTACTGGCGATGAAGACCTGCGAGCAGGCGGACGTGGCGGGCGACGATTCGGTGTTTGCCCAGGCCGTCGCCGGGCTGTTCGAGCGGCTGGACGAGGCGCGTGAATCGTCCCCGCTGCCGGAGGACGTGCCGAACCGGGCGGCGCTGAACGAGTTTTTGATACGGCTGCGCTTGTCCGGCGTCGGCCAGGAGAGTGAATATTGATGGCAACCGTTGAAATGGAGATGGAAGAGGATGTCGAACAGGTCCTGCTGACCTCGGAGCAGCTCGCCCAGCGCGTCAGCGAGATGGGGGCCGAAATCTCGCGGGATTATGCGGGCAAGGAGCTGATGCTGGTCTGCATTTTGAAGGGTGCCAACATCTTCCTGGCTGACCTGGTCCGACAGATCACCCTGCCGCTTTCCTATGACTTCGTCGCCGTCTCGTCCTACGGTGCGGACACCAAATCGTCCGGCGTCGTGCGAATCTTGAAGGACTTAGACGAGAGCGTCGAAAGTAAGCATGTCCTGGTCGTCGAGGATATCGTGGACACGGGACTGACCCTGCGGCTGTCCTACCTGCTGGAAAACCTGCGTTCGCGCCGGGCCGCGTCTGTGAAGATCTGCACCCTGCTGGACAAGCCCTCGCGCCGCCGGGTGGATGTCCCTGTGGACTACTCTGGATTTACGATTGAAGACAGATTCGTGATCGGCTATGGACTGGACTACGGCGGCAAGTACCGCAATCTGCCTTACATCGGTATCCTAAAGCCCGAAATCTACGGCGGTGGGTAGCAAATCGTGCGTAAAATCTTGTTTGTTTTTTCACTGTCTGTGGTATAATGGCTTCGGAACCCGCTTGCACTTCCGTGTTCCACACTGACCGGCCAGCGTCTCATCACGTTCCGGGATGCCTGGAACGCCATCATTTGTCTTTCCATTGTTTCTCTTTACCCCCGACTTTCGATTGTGACCTGCGTTTTCTTTCGCTCCGTCAGACGCTTCCCTTTCAGACGCCCCGCAATCCCCATCGCCGGGCATCCTTTTCATCATCTTTCTCATAGCGCACTTTCCGGTACGGCACACCGCCTTATCCATCCCGATTATCAAAGGTAACCACACAGCACAATGGCACAAGACGATTCTGAGACCATCACGCCGCCTCCCCCCCAGGCCGAAACTCCCAAAGCTAACACCCCGAAGGCGGAAAGTTCCAAAGTCAATAATCCCATCCCCCCGCTGACGCCGCGCCCACCCCGAAACGGCAAGGACGGCGCCCGGGCCGCTCAGGCTGCTCAGGACGTGAACAAAGATTCTGTCAAAGATTTTGTCAAAGACGTGAAAGAGCCAGACTTGACCGTGCTCCCGGAACCGGGCGCAGCCGCTGGCGAGAGGGACGGGGCCGCACGGGGCGCCTCTGACGCGGACGGGGCGCTGACCAAGTCGGGCGTGTTGGAGATCCTGCCGGAAGGCTGGGGGTTCCTGCGCCAAAACAATTTCGATCCGGGCAGCCAGGACATCTACGTCGCGCAGGCGCAGATCAAGCGCTTCAACCTCAAGACCGGCGACACTGTGACCGGCCAGGTTCGCCCGCCCAAAGATACCGAGAAATACTACGGGCTGCTGCGCGTCGAGTCCGTCAACAGCGCGTCCCCCGATCAGGCGCGCAGCCGGGCCAACTTCGACGATCTGGTGCCCATCTACCCGGAAGAACGATTCATTCTCGAAACCGACCCGAAGAACCTCACCGCCCGCGTCATTGACCTCATCGCCCCAATCGGCAAGGGACAGCGCGCCATCGTCGTCGCCCCGCCCAAGGCCGGTAAGACTACGGTCCTCAAGTCCATCGCCAACTCCATCACGACCAACCACCCGGAAGTGCAGCTAGTCGTTCTGCTCATTGACGAGCGGCCCGAGGAAGTGACCGACATCCGCCGGTCAGTCAACGGCGAGGTCGTCTCTTCTACCTTCGACGAGCTGCCCGAAAACCATATGCGAGTCGCTGACATGGTGCTGGAAAAGGCCAAACGGCTGGTCGAATCGGGCAAAGATGTGGTAGTATTGCTGGACAGCCTCACGCGGCTCTCGCGCGCGTCCAACCTGACTGTCACGCCCTCCGGGCGCACCTTGCAAGGCGGCCTCGACCCCGCTGCAATCTACCGCCCGAAACGATTTTTCGGCGCGGCCCGTAATATAGAAAACGGCGGCAGCCTCACTATTATCGCGACTGCCCTTGTCGAAACCGGCTCCCGCATGGACGACATCATCTTCGAGGAGTTCAAGGGAACCGGCAACTCGGAACTGAAACTCGACCGCGAGATCGCCAACCGGAGAATCTTTCCGGCCATCAATGTCAAAGAGTCCAGCACGCGCAAAGAGGAACTGCTCTACGACGAAGACAGTCTAAAGGCCGTCTACCAATTGCACCGCGTCCTGGCAGGGCTGGGAACGGTGGAGGCCACCGAGCTTCTGATTGACCGGCTGAACAACAGCAAAAGCAACAAAGAGTTCTTGAAGGTCATCAGCAAGACGGGGCGGCGCGAGGATTAGGCATCAGGGATGCGAACCGGCTTGATATTGAGAGCCGACTGTCATGACCGATCTACTATATTCCTTCCTGTAAGGACGTTTTCAAGGAAGCGAGGAAAAGGTGCCAGGCGATTTCGATAAATTGTTCGACGATGATTGGCGGCCCCAGGATTCCGACCCGGACGGTCTCTCGTCCCTTCGTAAGCAGAGCGAGGGAAGCGGAGAATCTACCTCCGAAGACGAGAACCGCGCCCCGCGCTCCCTCAACGAAAAAGAGGTAAAGATCATGGGGGTCTACGCGCACCAGGACCAGGGCACTATCGCCAACCATTTCGTCCTGCTGCGCGACAACCGTGGCCGCCGTGTTCCCATTTTCGTGGGTCAGTTTGAAGCCTGGGCCATCTCGCTGGCGCTGGAAGGCGATGCCCCGGATCGCCCCTTCACCCACGATCTGATCCGCCTCATGCTGGACAGGTTGGAGGCGACCATTGAGCGGGTCGTCATTGACGATCTGTGGAACGAGACCTTTTACGCCAAGATCGGGCTGGTCAAGGCCGGTGGCGAGACCATGGAGATTGACGCCCGCCCGTCCGACGCCATCGCGCTCGCGCTGCGCGTCCGCGCCCCCATTTATATGGCTGAGACGGTTCTGGAAGCGACCATTCGGACAGAGTAGGCCCGCGCCCGCAATATTCAAAAAGCCCCACGCCCAGCGGTGTGGGGCTTTTTGCGTCGGGTACAATCCCCTCATGTCCAAGCGTTCCCCCTTCTGGCTCGGTTTGCTGCTCGGCGGCCTGGCTTCGTTCGGCGCGCGGCGGCTGTGGCTGCCATCCCGTTCCGGCCCGCTCGACCCGCTTCTTGACCTTGTCAGCGACGCCGTTGTCCTTTGCGATGCCTCCGGTGCCATCACCGACATGAACACCGCCGCGCGGGCATTGCTTGGGCTGGATGGGGCAGGACTTTCCAGGCTGCGCTACCCCAGCGGCCAGCCCGTGCCGCCGGGCCAACTGTTGGTCAACCGTGTGCTTCGGACTGGCAAGGATGCCGAGGGGGTGTGCTACTTGTATCTCTCCGCCGAGGGGAAGGCGCACACTCTGGATATCCGAGCCACACGCTTGCCTGATAGGCGTGTGGTCATGACCGCCTGCGACAGAACGGAGATCGGAGAGGGCCGGGCGCGGGAGGCGAAGGCACAGGGGCGGGAAGACGTCCTGCGCGCTCTCAGTCGCCGTCTGAGCGCCGCGCCGGGCGCTGAAGAACTGGCGCAGGCGCTGGTCGAAAGCGCGCTCGCTCTGGCGGCCAGTCTGCCGGACGTGCGGGTGCGGCTCTACAGTTACGACAGCGGTGCCAAGCGGCTCACGCGGCTGGCATCCGCGCCTGATGACCGCCCCAAGCGGCCGAGATCGCACCGGCAGGCGCAGCGCCCGACGTTCCCCTTTGACGCCGCCTCGCCGCTGCTCTGGTCGCTGTACGTCGCGCGCCAGCCGGTGGTTGGGGCCGATGTGGGTGACGATGCGGCGGGTCCTGCTTATGCCCTCCCGCTTCTGGTAGGCGGTGTCGCGCTGGGCCATCTTTCCATCACCTGCCCCGATGTTGACGGCCTTGCAGCCTCAGACCTTCGGGAGACATTGGGCCTGCTCGCGTCCCTCACCGCCCTCGCCCTGGCAGGGCCGTGTCAGGAGGCGCAGGCCGTCCATCTGGCGGCGCAGATGGAAGCCTTGCGCGTCGTCCTTCAAGCGGTCGGGGAACCACGGGAGCAAGGCGCTCTAGCAGATCTGGTCAGTCGCGAGGTACGCGGCGTTCTCCGGGCCGAGGTCTGCACATTGACGCTCAGGGATGAAGGGGGCCTGCGCCTGATCGGCACGGCTTACCGCGACGCGCTGTTGTTCCCCGAACGCCGCGCGCCGGACGACGCCGCGCTCGTCGGAGACACCGCGCGTGAGGCCATGAGGAAAGGCAAGGCGATCCAGCGCACGGGGCTGGCGAACCCGCCCTTTGAGGCTGGCATTTGGCACGCCTTCGCCGGACAGTCCGGTCGGCATTCCGTCGTCTCCGTCTCGCTGGCGGCGGGGCAGGGGGCGCTGACGGCCTACGCGGCGGGCGACGCCCCGTTTCCCGACGCACAGGTCAAGTTCTTGGAAACGCTGGCCGCGCTGTTGTCGGCGACGCTTCCCGAAGCCAGCCAGCCAGCAGAGCGCACAGATTCATGAAGGTCTCTGTGTCGCCGGGCCGCAGGCAGAGGGCGCCGACAGCGGACTGGGCCGACCGGCCATAGGTCAGGTGGCTCCGGTTCGGCGCATCGGCCTGCCCGGCGTAGAGGCACCAGGCGCGGGCCACAACCCGCCGCCCGGCCTCATCCACGATGCCGTCGCGGTAGGCGTGCATCTGGTTGATGTCGTCGCCTTCTTCGCCTCCCAGCGCGTAAGGCTTGAACTTCGCGTCCAGTATCCAGAGACTGTCGCCGGAAGCCAGGGTGATGTCCGGCTGCATGGTGTGCGTCAGTGAGTGCCGACCCTCGGCAAAGGTCCGGTGGTAGACCAGGGACAGCCGCCGGCCCTCCAGTGAGCGGAGCGCGACCTGCCCCGACGTGCCCATCGCTAGGGTGAATGTCAAGCGGCCCTCGCGGACGGCGAACAAGCCCGGCCTGTCGCTTGCCGCCTCGGCTGCCGGGAGACAGTCCAACGCGCGCAGGGCGTCCAGCACGGCGAAAAGGCACCAGGTCTCGTACAGCCGCCATGCCTCGCGCGGCGGCAGCGTCAGCCAGGGGTGGCCCCAATCAAACCCGAACCCGGCGCGATAGCGGGCCATCTCCTGGAAGACACGCGCGTATTCAGGCCGCCCCGCCGCCCGCCGCGTCGGCGGCTTGGTCCAGGCCGCGCCCTCATCCCCGACTTCCTCCCACCACGACCCGACGGTTAGGCCGTGTAGACGCAGGCCGCAGCGCGCGGCCCGGTGGGCGGCTTCCGCTTCTTCCTCCGCTTCCGCAATTCGGGCGATGGCCGCGCAGTCTCGCCCCAGCATCCGCAGAAAAGACTTGACAGCGCGGTTTTCGGGCGTGTCGTGGGAGAGAACGGTAACGGTTTCCTCTAGAGAGCGAAGGCTGGGGCCGCGCCGAGCCGCTTGCAGCAGAGCCGTTGTCGTGACGCGGCGAGCGCGCAAGGCGGAGGCGACGGGACGCGCCTGCGACAACGCGGCGGCCAGCGGGTCCCGCCCGATCTGCGCCGCCGCCTGCGTCAAGAGCGGCAGCGTACACTCAATAAATCCTAGCCGCTCCACGGGCGACTTATGGGCACCGAGTGAGCCTGCCGAAACGTCCAAGTCCTGCCACGGCTGATCGGGAAACAGCCGCGCGCCCGCTGCCAGCGAGACGCGGGCGATGTCGTCCAGCATCCGCGCCCGCTCCTCGCGCGTCAGCATCCGTCGCCAGTCGGGCGGCTCGGTATCACTCGTGGAACCGGACATATCCCATTTCCTCGCCCAATACGCGCATCCGGGCCAGCTTGGCCGCCGTGTGCCGCAGATCATTCGCGTCCGCCCAGGATTGGAGCCGCGCCAGCAGGGGTGCCAGCGTCTCGCTCGGCCCGTGCAGCTTCGGCAGGACCTTCTGGGTCATCTGCAAGTCCAGGGCGAGTGCAAAATTGGCCTCCGGCTCCGGCAGGAGCAGGCCCGCCTCTGTTTCGGCGTCAAAGCTGTTGGCGAGGAACATCAGGACGTCGTCGCGGACGCGGTAGGCGAAGTGCAGACGGTGCGCGTAAAGCAGATCGTTGACCGCCTGAAGCGCGGCTAGGGCGCGCTCAGGGAACGCAGCGTCGAGCCGCGACAGCCGCTCCCGCGCCCGGCCCACGGTGGCTGCGCGGGCATTCAGAAAGAGGGTCTGACGCGCGACGGGTGATGCGCCCAAGTCTTCGTCGAGCCGCGCGCTTCCCTTGCCGCCTATTGCCCCGGCTAGGACAGGTGGCTCGTCGAAGTCCAGCGTGTTCGCTCGGTCTAAGACTTTCCGCGAGAAGCCGTGCGTCGTCTCGTCCACGTTGACCGTGCCGGTCACGAACAGGTTAGGCGGTAGGACCAAATCCGGCACGTCCTCGTGCAGCGGGATTCGGTGCGCGCGGGATTCGAGCGCGGACAGATAATCTGCCAGGTAGTGCTCGACACGGGCCAGGTTCATCTCGTCCAGGCAGATGAAGAAGGCCAGACGCCGGTTTTCGGGCAGAGCGGCGCGGCGGGCGAGTTCGAGAAACGGTGTCGAAACGTAGCGGTTCGCAAGGAGGTTGTGGTAGCCAAACAGCGCCGCCGAATCGTTCCAATCGGGCCGGACGGGGAGGAGTCGGAACTGCCCCGCGTTGTGCCCCGTCATCGCTTCGGCAAATAATTCGGCCAGCCGCGTCTTGCCGGTCCCGGACACACCGGACAGGATCGCAAACGGCTTTGTCTTGAGCGCGACGTAGTACGACCGCAGGCGGTAAGCGGGAAAGGTGAAGCCCTGGCCCAGCGCATATTCTTCGAGGGACCCCAGCAGCGTCGTCTCGGTCAGCGCGGGCGGCTGGGCGGTGACATAGCCCGCGCCCGGCTCCCGCACAGTGGACGATGGCGGCGCTGCAATCACGGCGGGGGAAATGTCGGTCCGCAGGGCCTCGTCCACTTCGGGGTACGTCGCCAGACCCAGCGCCTCGCGTATTTGATCATATACGGGGAACAGCGCCAGCAGGCTTTGTGCCGCGTCCGGCGGCCCTGATGCGGGCAGGGCAAAGCCGTACACAACGGCCGCCTCGGCCAGCGCCGCGCGCCGCTGCTCCGGCGTCAGGCCCAGACGCCGCAGGGCGGGGCGTGTAATCAAGGGGTAAGTGTCGGGGGCGAAGGCGCAGAGTAGCCCCGAGGCCGTCTGAATGCCCGTCCCGCGCACCATGAGAAACGCGCGCAGGCGGTCCAAAAGGGTGTCAGGGCCGAACAGCAGGCGGCGCAGGCGGTCGTCGAAGCCTTTCGGGTCGCCCGCATACAGACGCCGGGATAGGTTGCCGTTGGGGGCCAGTTCCGAGGCCATCCGCAGCAGCCGCGCCCGCTCCTCCTCGGTCAGCGGGCGTCCTGCCCGCAGGCCGCTCCCAGCCAGCGCTGTGCCGAACGCCAATGAGGCCCGCGCCTGCGCCTCGCGCCGCGTCCAGAAGTCGAAGCGCCGCTCCCCTTCATCCTGGCCGGCGCGGATCGCCGCCAGCCGGGCGCGCTGCGTGTCATTGAGCGTAAACATGGTGACAGATGCCGTTTGCTGAGACTTGCTGGCATCTATGATACCCGATATGACTGCTTATTTGCTTCGTCGGCCCGTCACCAGGTACAGCGGGTCGGAGCGGCCGGGGTGGGGGCTGATGTCGAATGTTTCGATTGGCTCCCAGCCTTCGCTCTGCTCGAAATAGAGGCGGACGAGGGCGACGTGCTGGGCGTCGTCGGTCCCCAGCCAGAGTTGGGTGGCTTTGGTAGGGAAGCAGCGGTTGGAGAACGAGACAAGGAACTGCCCGCCGGGGCGCAGGATACGGCGGACTTCGGCGAAGACGGCAATGGGGTGCAGGAGGTACTGGACGCTGACCGTGCAAAGCGCCACGTCGAACGGCTCGTCGGCGTAGGGCAGGGCGGGGTCGTCGTTCAGGCTGTGGACGACGTGGTCCGTAAGCTGCGCGTTTGCCGCCATCTCCGCGTCGTTCATGCCCAGGCCCGCCACCCGGCGGCAGCGGGCGCGGACATCCGGCGGCAAATGCGTCAGGTACGCGGACATCAGATCGAGCACGTCGGCGTCGTTATGAACACGCGGGCGGATGAATGCGCCCAGCGCGGCGATGGCGGCGTCGTCAATATGCGCGACCAAGCGTGGCGACTGATAAAACCCGAAGTCCGAGGATTCATCCTGCCGCCGGAAATACTCGTGTGGGATGTCTTCTAGTCGCATCGGTCGGTCTGGAGACACTCGATAAAGAAAGCCGCCAGCCGCTGGTGGCCGTCATCGTTCAGGTGCGCCTCGTCCGCAGACAAGGCGGCAAAGTTTTGGGCGTCAATGCCCGCGTTCGCCCCGGCATCGGCGAGCTTCAGCCCGTAGCGGTCAGCCAAGTGCCGGATCACGCCGTTGTAATCTTCCAGGACCAGCCCTTCCGCGTTGGGCGTCTCGCCGTCCGCGCGATAAACCAATGTTGCCAGCACGATCTGTGCGTCGGGCAGGTTCTCGATCAGCCCGCGCAGGGCCGTGTCGTAGTCCCACAGGAACGTCCCTTGCCGGAACTGCTCGGCCTCGCCCAGCGGCTTGCCCTGCGCGAAGTCGTTCGCCCCGTGAAGAATGATCACCATGTCCGGGGCCGCATGGAGGATGTCCGGGACGCGCCCGATGCCGCTCTCCTCGTCCACGATCATTCCCTTGTCGTCGCGCCCGGTCATAGTCGTCCCGCCGATGCCGAGGTTGATCTCCTCCCAGCCCAGCGTCCGGCAGATCAGCGTGCTGAACCGCCTGTCGGGCGAGGAGGCCCCGTCTCCCTGCACCGTAGAGGCCCCAAAAAAGACAGATTTCGTCATGGGAAGTTATCCCCGCTCCCCGTGAACTTCAACCGGACGGCAGCGCCTGAATCATCTCCACCCGGTTGCCGAACGGGTCCCGGAACTCGAACCGGGTATAGCCGGGGATGGGAACACCTTCCAGCGCCTCGATGCCCTCCTGCGCCAGCCTCGCGCGCCAGGCTTCCAAGTCATCCACGAGGTAGGCGAGGTGCGCCTTCGTCGCTGCCCGCTCCACGCCCTCCTCGGTCCCGACATGCACCTGCTGGCTGCCGACTTGCAGCCAGAAGCCACCGCGCCCCGCCAGTGACTCCGGCTTCGGCGTCTCGCGCAGCCCCAGCACTCCGCAGTAAAACCGCCGCGAGTTCTCCTCCGCCTCCTTCGGAACCGTGATCTGAGCATGGTGCAGACCGAGTATCATGCAGATGTTCCCCTACCTGAGCTTGCTATCGTTTATCCTAGATGGCACGTCAAGAGGCGGAACTATTGAGGGAGGATATATTGGCAGTTGCTACCGCTCTGGCTCTATTGTAGAGCGAAGTGCTCTCGCCTTCCAATGCCCAAAAATCCGGTCCTGCGAACACGCCCGCACCTACATTGCCTCCCAGATGTTGACACACTGCCTTCGTCAACCCACTAAGGGTATATGTTGTACTATCTTGCTCCCACTCAAAAATGTTGCCGGTGATATATTTGGCTGTGATGACCTTTGTGTCTGTGAGGGGTAGCCCTGGTCTTGGTGGCTGGATCATGCGGATGCGTGATCCGGGCTGCAAAATGCCAGCATTCGCAAGTGTCTCAATGCTACTTCCACCCCGCTTCTGTGCGGCACTACGCTGGATGGCATCAGATTTCTCGCGAATCTTAAACTGATAGTCAGCCGCCGATGGCAGTGGGATTATCTGCTCCATGTCTAAGTACAACTCGTTCTGGAGGCTGTACAGTTTAACCTCGATGCACCGAATATCCAGCCCAATGCCGTTGAGCCATAATACCGCCGTCGTGATCTCGCGAGAGAATCCTGGCGAGATCAGAACGATGCGCGGCTTGTTGCTGATGGGAGTGTCAGGATTGAGGAAATCAAGAAGTGCTTGCCGTGCTGCGGCCCCATCTTTATCGTGCTTCTTCAAAAAAGCTTCGTGAATAGTGACCACAGCCTCGAAGTCCAGAGCAGATAACATGGCCGCGTACCGGATCGCTTGCAGTTCCATATGGCTGCCATCGTCAACTCTTTTGAGTTCAATGACCACAAGATTGCCGTCTTTGTCCAGGCCCAGCAAATCCACCCTGCGTTGAGCGCCATGCCAGTCTCCAAACTCCTCCGTCACGATCATCAGGTCGGGATCAATGTACTGCGGGTGATCGCGCAGGAGCGGTTGAAAATCCTTCCGCTCTAAGATGTTCTGTGTGATAAAATCCGTAGGCTGAATCAGTCCTAATTTCTGGTTGATTGTATCCACCTGGTAAAATGGCATAGCTTTTATCCCTGTTAGAGAACGAGATTATCGCCCCTCAAACTGAGCCAGCGGTCTACGAATTTCCGCCATCGCCTGATCAAAAGGAGTAGCCTCATCTCCGGAGGCTTTCGCGGCATCATAGGCTCGGATGTCGTCCAATTCCTCTAGCTCTTCCAGCATCTGTTGGAACTGTTCCATGTCAAGGACGACCTTCACGCGGTTGCCTTCCCGGTCGGTGAGGTACTGTTCCTGCAACGCCATCATGTTTTCGTTCCTTCCTTTAGGCCAGCGTCACCGTCTGGTACTCGTTCTCGCACGGAACGCCGTCCGTCAGGCGCAGGGTTTTGGCATCCAGGTCCATGATGACCGACGTGACCGTGATGTAGTGGTGCTCCGGCGGCTCCAAGCCCTCGGCGGCGTGGCGGCAAATGCCGTAGGGGTAGCGGACATGATCGCGCAGGTCGGCCTCGATGTCCTCCACGGCGATCTTCTCCCGCGCGCCCAGCAACTCGCCTAGACGGGAGCGGCGGCCCACAGAGAAGGAACGCTTGGGGTTGGGCGGCTCGGCGACGCCGATCTCGGCGGGGTCGGTGAAGTTGTTGGTGTGGACAAGGCAGCCGCCCTCGCAGCCGAGCAGCCGCAGCTTGTCCGGCGCGGCCTCGATGTCTACCACCTTATCCGGCGTCTGGGCGATCAGGAAATTGGTGGAGCAGGCGCGCTCCTCGCCCGTCACGACGGCCACGGCGGCGTCGAAGTCGCGGGCGCGCAGGATTTCGTAGCAGCGGACGTGGAACGGCTTGGCGAGGGTGGACCAGTCATCGTCCGTGCTGGTCATGCCGTTGATCGCCAGCCCGATGCCCGCACTGCTCAATCCGATCTTGCCGCCGACGATGCCGGCCTCGGTAAAGGCCAGCGTTTCCATGCCGTCCGGGTCGGTCGTGTGGAGGACGGCCCCCTGTACCTGCGGTATCCAGTCCCAGTTCTGGCCGACCAGCAGGTGCCCGTTAGCGGAGACTTCGGGCAGGACGGCGAAGGCGGTGCAGCCGTCCACGTCTTCGCTTTGGGCGTTCTTGCCGAACTGGTAGTACAAAATCTCGTAGCGCACCTGCAAGGCGGCGATGTCATCGGGCGCAAACCCTGACCCATCGGCCACGCCGCGCATCCCATCGAAATAGTCCCCGTTTTGCCCCTCGATGGCTTTGGCGTAGCGCCGCGCCCGGTCCAGGACTTCGGGCCGGGCCAGCCCCGTTTCCCGCTCGAAGCGGGCGAAGTAGACCTCTAAATTGTGGGCGATGCGGTCTTTCAAGGCTTGCCCATGCTGGACTCCTTGCTCATACGCCGTCCCCGTCAGATGCACGATCGGCAATGTCACTTTGTTTCCTCTTTCAATACCTTCACCATGTCCAGCCACGCGGGCTGCTTGACGAAACCCAGTCGCTCGTTGATGCCGAGCATCCCCCGGTTGTTCGCCTCGTTCCAGGTCTTGATTCGAGAATACCCGTTTTCCTTCGCCCAGGCGATGACCTCCACCTTCAAGGCCAGCGCGATACCCTGCCGCCGGTAGCGACCCTTCACCCCCGTCAGGCCCGTGGTCAGGTCGCCGCTGCCCCCGCTCGCCTTCAGCATCGTCACGCCGACGTACTCGCCGCCTTTGACCGCGATCAGATAAGCGTCGCGCCGCAGTCCAGGGTTTTTGAGAAGCGCCGACAGCCAGACGCCTTTCTCTAACCATGTGCGCGGTTCGGGGGAGGGCACGTCGGCTCTTAATTCCTGCGTCATCTCGTAATGCTTCTGCCAATGTCCCGGCGTGCCTTCCAGTTCCCGCAGGGTTTTGAACTCAATGCCCAGCGCCCGCGCCCGCGAGACGGCCTCGGCATAGGGGGCAAGGTCGAAGGCGGCTAGGTCCAGACGCGACTCAAAGGAGCGCATGTCCTCGACGAAGCCCCGGTCACGGAGGAACTGGACGCTCCGTGCCCTGTCTTCCCGAATCTGGACGCGGACCGAAAGCGGGTCAAGCGGCGCGAGCGCCGACATCACTTGCTCATACAGAGCTTTGCCCAGCCCCCGTCCCTGACTGTGCGGCTCGACTATGACGTTCAGGTGGAACCGGCGCGGGTGGTAGGAACTGGACCGCTGACCGTACTCACCGTAGCCGACCGGATGACCGCCCCGCGTGATGAGCCAGCGCCCGTGGCGGCACTTGGGGTCCCGGCGCGTGTCCCCAAATTCCTTCTCCTCCACTGACACGGGGTAGTCGGGAAACGCCGCGTCGGCGATGCGGGCGAGGGTGGGGTAGTCATCGGGTGTGAACGGGCGAATCAAAGCTGTGATGATTCCTAACGTGTGTTCGACCCCCACCCCCCGCCCCTCCCCCGCAAGCAGGAGAGGGGGGCATGAAGGAAAGGACGAGGAAACAAAGATGCCGCCTCATCCTCTTCTGACTCCCCTCTCCCGCTTGCGGGGGAGGGGCGGGGGGGTGGGGGTTGGTTCCGCTCATCTGTTCCACGCGCCGCCGCGAAATCCCTGCCGGGCGGGGCAAAAAGAAGCGCCGGGTCTGCGACTGGCAGACCCGGCGCTCGAAGCGGCGCTTCGCCGCGTCACGGCGCGAGTTTGTGTAGGAACGGCAGGGAGGGGGCGAAGAAGTATTCGCCGCCTTTCAGCGTGACGAAGCCCTCGAACCCGAACGGCTTTGTCGCCGCCTCGCCCCAGGCGAGGGGCCAGTCCTGATCCGGGGCCGCCCCCTCACCGATCACGGGGTCCAGCCCGACGCCGCCCTTGACGAAGTCGAGCGCGTTCACCCAGTTCTTCTGGACAAAGGCAAACTGGTTGGCGATGCTGCTGCCGAAGCACATGAACAGCAGCCCGACCCCGCCGCTCGGCAGATTTTCGATGGACTGCTCGGCGTCCGGGCCGAACTTGCGCTTACCGTAGGGGATGCCTCGGCGGGTCATCCGGCGCGGGCGCTCGGCGACGTTTGGGTCCGCGCCGAACTGACGCCCGATGTCGCCGCGCGGGTTGGACTTGCGGATATGAGCGGCGAATGGGCATTTGAGGCCGTCCGGGTCAATGTCGTACTGGAAGTTGTTGTCCTTGACGGGCTGGAAGCCGTTGGTCTGGCTCAGGACTACGGGGGTGCCGTCCTCGAAGCGGCCGATGACCATCGCCCCCGCCCGCTCCCGGTCCTCGTCGTCCAGGCCCAGGGCGGTCGCCAGGTCCTGCTCCCGCATCTTGAAATGCAGCACATCCTGCTCCAGTTTGCGGAACACGAAGTAGGAGCCGAAGCTGTCCGCATCGGAGACGGTCCGATCCGGGACCAGCACCTGGCCCAGCGGCGCGGACGGGTCCCACTTGTCCGTCCCGCCCTCGTCGGCCATGTCGGGGGCAAGGTAGATCGGCTGGCTGCGGCCGTCCACATAGCCGAAGTGCTCTATCCCGTTCCCCGCCTCGTTCCGCAGGGCGCCGCCGTGCTCGACGGCCAGGACGGTGGCGAAGGCGCTCACCTGTGCGACGGCCGCATGGGCCGCGCGCAGCAGGAAGCCCTCGTCGGCGTCGGCCAGCAGCAGCATGGCGTCAATGCGCCCGCCCTGGTAGCCCGGCTCCCACGCCGACTCGGGTGGGTCGTTTAGGTCGGCGATGCCCGACGCCATGCCGCCCTTGAAGGTGGACGTGACGCCTGGGTCTTCCGGCTCCTCGGGGAAGGCGGCAGCGAGCTGGGCGGGCGCGAACCCCAGCTTGCCATAGCCCTGCGCGGTCAGCAGCAGGTTCCCGAACAGACCGCCGGGGATGCCGAAGTCCTTGAATTGCTGCGTGTCGTGGAGCTGCTGCGCGGCGGATGTGACGTAATGCGTGGCAGTCCGGCGCAGGTTTGCGTGGAAGTGGGGTTCGGAAGGCCGGAACTCCAGAAAGAGGTGGACGGTGTGGTCACGCCCGTGTCCTTTGAGGATATTCCCCTGAAGGTTCTGGAGCATCGGCGCGAACTGCGGGTCGTCCGGGTCAATCGGAGCGGCATTGGTGAGGTCAACGGCCATGGTTTTCTCCTTGAGCGGCCTGGGGGTGTGATCTGGGATCAGGCGGCGCTCGGTCTGCGATGGAATGGAGCAACAGTTGGAATTGTAGTGCAGAACGGAGTTCTTGTCTGTGAAAAACGTCACATGCGCGTCAGTTTTCAGCGCATACGACTTTCGTCTGTCCTCCTTTCCCGCGTCAGCACAATCGGTAGGTGCGTGTCGGGCCGCGTCAGCGTCAGCGTGTCGCCCTGAAGCTGATAGGCGAACGTCGTCTCCATCGGACTGGCAAGCCGCACGACGTTTGGCTCTCTGCCGAGGACGACGCGGGCCGTCGTCCGCTGGGTCAGAACGCCCGCCTGGGCCATCCATGTCCCCTGCGCCGTCATCGCCCCCTGCGGCAGTGTAAGCGTCAGCGACTGCGTACCGTCGGCCCGTATTTCCCACACCGATGGGACAGCGGCGTTGCCGGACGCCATGGTTCCCTGCCAGTGCCCGACGAGGGGCCGGATGGGTGAGGGACGTTTCGCGCAGCCGGTCCCCAGGACGCTCAGGGGTGCGACCAACAGAAGAGCGCGGCGGCGAACGAATCGCAAATGAAGCGGCACGACCATGTTCGCCTGCCTGTTCGACGCGGAAAGGGTGGTTTCCTGCATACCCGGCCCAATTCGGGGTATAACGACGGCGACAGGAGGCCCATATGCCAAGATTACCCTTTGCCCCTACCGCCCTAAAGGCGGCCCCCGGTCAGGTGGGCGGCGCGATGCGTCTGTGGTCGCTCTTTAAGTCGCTGAACATCCAGGACATCGCCGAAGCCGCAGAGCGGCCGTTTCAGCTCGCGCTGATCGGAACGGAAGACCATGCACATCTGCTGACGGCCCGGCTGGCTCTGGAGTCCGCCGCGCCGCGCGACTTGGGGCCGCAGGGGCCGGCGGATGTCCGTCCCTATGTCGCTTATCATGCGAGCCGGGATGCCGCCCCGCCCGGCAGCCTGCTACTGGATGCGGACGCGCTGACGGCGGACGAAGCCCGCCTGGCCGGTGCCCTGGCGCAGACCGTGGTCGCGCATCCCGACCTGCGGCTTGCGCTGGCCCGGCACGTCCCCGCTTTCCGTCCCGCAGTCGTCGCCTGCCTGATTGGGGAGGCGTCGCGGGACAATGCCAAGATCGCGCTCGTGTCCGCCCTGCCGGGCATCGTCCCCTTCACGGCCTTCCTGCTGCCCGCGACCGCCCTGGGCGATATGGTGCTTCTGACCAAGAACCAGGTCTTGCTGCTTCTGCGGATCGCCGCCGCCTACGGCAAGGACATGGACCTGCGCGCGCGGACGCGCGAGCTGCTGCCGGTCGTCGGCAGCGCCTTCGGCTGGCGCGCGGCAGCCCGCGAACTGATCGGCCTAGTGCCGGGCGGGATCGGGCTTCTGGTCAAGGGCTGCATCGCCTACGCCGGGACCTACACCGTGGGCAAATCCGCCGCCGTGTATTACAGCACCGGGCACACGCTGTCGCCGTCCCGGCTGCGTCAGCTTTACAACAACGCCTTCAGGGACGCCGTAGCCCGCGTCCGCCCGCTTCTGCGCCGAGGCAAGACGCGCCCGACGGTTGACAAACCCGCCGAAGCGCGGGTATAATAACGCGCAAACTTTGGCAACAATCGCTCCTGAACACGACGTATAGGAAGCACTGTCGTTCCGCCTGCCGAATAGGGCCTCGCCCTAGCGGTCTCGGAACGGGCAGTGCTTCCGTGTTATGGCCCTGGGCCATCGAACGAACTAGAACGAAAATAACCTCCCGTGCAAGGAGAATGACTGATTTGGGTGACATTGAAGAGATCGTGCTGACGCCCGCCGGCTACAAAGAACTGGCCGACGAACTGGAATCCCTGCGGACCACGGAGCGGCGCGAAGTCGCCGAGCGCATCCGCGACGCCATCACTTACGGCGAGCTGACGGAGAATTCGGAATACGAGGACGCCAAAAACGCGCAGGCCTTCTTGGAAGGCCGCATCGAAGATCTGAAGCACATCATGCAGATCGCCCGCCCGCTCGACGCAGAGGAGGTCCCGACCGACCACGTCGGGCTTGGCTCCATCGTCACGATCAACGATGAGGAGGATGACTGGGAGTTCACGCTGGTTTCCCCGGTCGAGGCCAACCCCAATCGCGAGAAGATCAGCGACGAGTCCCCCGTCGGCGAAGCCCTGCTGGGCAAAAAAGTCGGCGACGCCGTAACCGTTTCGACGCCTGCCGGCAAGACCAAGTACCAGATCGTCGCCATCCGCAAATAGTCCCCCGAATAGCCTTTCGGGAACCAGGGGGCGGGGCTTGCCCCGCCCCTTTGCCCGCTAAGTAACCATTCAAAGAACAAAGCGTTCTCAAAGCAAGGTGGTAAGGAGCCGATAAGGAAGATGCCATTCGGATTCCGCAAGTCTATAAGCCTCGGCGGGGGCGCACGGATGACGTTCTCCAAGTCGGGCGTAAGCACTTCCATCGGCGGCAAAGGCTACCGGATTACCAGCGGGCCGCGCGGGACGCACGTCACAATAGGGTCAGGCGGGATTCGCTACCGGCAAAGGATTGACGGCTTTCTTGGGCCGAGCACCCCCGTTCACCCTTCTCCCTATTCTCAACCTACCGGCGCACCACATTCAGGGACGCCCATAGTTACTGCTGACGCAAGCCAGCTTGTTGAACTTTCCTCGGCATCCACTTTGGAACAGTTGAACAACGTCAGCCACCAACCGACATACGCCTGGATGGTCATTGTTGGCGGCTTGATCTTATCTGCGATAGCTCTCCAACTTCACTTTATCATTGCTATCCTTTTGCTTTGCCTAACCTTGTATCTGGCTTCAGTCGTCAAGACATCTGATACATGTCGGCGCACGTTTCACTTGGAATACAAACTAGAACCGTCTGCACAACAGCGGTGGGATATGTTAGGGCAGTCTTTTTCCGCTCTCGCAAGAACTCAGCGGCTTTGGCGCATTACCACGCTTGATCATACCTACGACTGGAAGCGGAACGCGGGTGCTTCCTCACTGCTGACTAGGACGCTTGCCTCTGTGCAACGGACAACTTCGACCAACATCGCTAGTAATGTCACTCCATACTGTCTCAACATCATTGGACAGCAATTTTTCTTTTTTCCAGATCGAGTATATGTATTGCAAAATGGGACTTATGGGGCAGTCGAGTATGCCTGCCTCATGCTTGGGACGGGGCAGACCCGTTTCATTGAGGATCAAGGGGTTCCTCAAGACGCGCAGGTTGTAGGCACGACATGGAGGTATGTCAATAAGAATGGCGGACCTGACCGGCGTTTCAATAACAATCGTGAGATTCCTATTGCACAGTATGGGGTGGTTGAACTTCAGTCGGCGACTGGTCTAAATGTGCTTTTGCATGTAAGTTCTTTGATTGCTGTAGACCAGTTCAGTTCACTATTTAAGTCTTTCCAGGGCTATGGAGCGCCGCAACAACAGCGGCATAGTCAGCAACAAACCCCACCGCGCCTGAATCCCCAGCAAAGCCGTCCCCACCAGGAAACGCCCAAGCAGAACCGGCAACGAACTTCTACCAATCAGGAGCCTCCACAATCGACTTCTATCAGTTGCTACCAACGTCTTGGTCTCTCTGCGTCCTGTACTAAGGAAGAGGCAAGCGCGAAATACAGGCAGTTGGCAATGGCGTATCATCCAGATAGGGTAAGTGTCAAATGTCAATAGATTGTGAACGATAAACGAGGAGCGTGGTAGGCTCCTTGAGAAACAATGACGGGTCTTTCTTGTAC
>JAABUH010001478.1_pt1 | contig 26030 bp, 24 predicted proteins | sample 5559121 | NCBI WGS metagenome assembly JAABUH01 (sample SAMN10711871, study PRJNA513364) | rock metagenome | isolation source: Antarctica rocks | place: Antarctica: Victoria Land, Battleship Promontory nord | collected 2015-12-28
GACGTCTCTCTCGTAGATCTTCGATATTTCCAGCCCCATATCTACAGCGGTGTCGAAGAAGGCGGCGACTTTTGCGCGGCCGGTGTGGAAGCCCGCGATCACCCAGACCTGGGCGTCCTCGTCGCGGGAGAGGAAGTGCAGCATCGATTCTACAAGGCTCTCGTGTTCTCCGACCATCCAGAGACAGTCGGCTGCTATTATTCGGGTAAAGTGCTGGGCGTGTGTCTGAGCGAGGCGGTCGGTCAGATCTCCCCATTTGTGGCCGCAGTGACTGACGGTTTCGGGGGATTCCGCGTCGACTTTGAGGGGATCCTTGGTTGCTTCCAGAACTGCTCCAAGCCGCAAGGTATGGTGTTGGTTGAGGTTCTTGTTACGGATATATTCTGGAACATTCTTCTCGACGTTCACGTTGATATTGGCAATGACTCCTGGTGAGGGATAGTCCGATATTACCATTTCGTCGGCTCCGGCGAGGGCACTGACAATGCCGGCAAGGCCGCTACCTGGCTTGTAAACGTCACGTAAGCCCCGTTCTTTTATGCCCACTCTTGGCGGAGTTGAGACACACCAGCGCCGAGCTCCAACACCTTCTTCCCAGTGACATCCCAGGACCTCTTTTCTTCTGCATTTAGACCTGTAGCACAGCCACTAACGTATTCCGCCATCTGAACACTCGCATTCCATACGGAATGAGCGAATAATCGCCTCTCATCTTCGACGCTCGGATCTGTGAGTCTCAACTCCAAGTCACCGAAGCGTTTTGATTTGTAGATGACATAAGAGCCGGCATCACCATGATTGGTTTGCACATCGTTCGGGAATAGAGTGGTCAATGACGACGAGTATATGTCTTCAACTGCGAAACGGGGGTCTGGGGGGATTTTGGGTAGGCGGATGAGGGAGGTGAGCATTGTTGGTAATGTTTCGGAGTAAGTGATGATGCCCTACAGCTAGTGCAGGGTACTAAAGGTCCCCTAAGGCTCGGTATGGGAGGCCCTCGGATGGTGTCGTTCAACCCTAAAATCTATGTACTTCGAGCCCTCAAGAGGGGATACAACAGACGACACCACAACTTTACAGATTATCAAGCTGTTAGCAATATGCGCTACTCCTTCAACTACAACCTTCGCGTGCTTCGCTATTAGACACGGGCCGGGTAGAAATCTAGAACTGCTCTGGTCAAATTTCTCTCCTAAAGCATGCCTGTTTCCGTATCGTGCTTGATCTGTATGAGTTCTTTGACTGGATGGATGAACAAAAATAATTACACCTTAAAAGAGACATATTTCTAGATACCGATGCCAGTTCCTTCTACATTCATGGATTTTTAATTGGCCTCAATGGGGTTTCTTTGTAACAACTACTACTCGACCTTGCAACGCCCATACCAAGATGCCGGAGGGAGCGCCGGATGACCATTCCAACTTGCATTCACGACGGTGACTCGGAGATCTTGCCATCAAAGAGAAGTTGCATAACTCTAGACTGATTAGAGGGTCGCCACCCGTTGTAATACAGGTGCTGCTTCGTGGCAGACAACGAATGAATGCTGTCCAGAACCTAATAATATGGGGTTGTGACTGCAGATGACGATAAAGCTGTGACGAGGTATCGTGCCTTGTTGACGCTGTCAATCGAATTCTGTCAAGGAGAAGAAGACTAAGCTCACGGATGCAACACATCCTTTACTTCATGTTCACGATTGCAATATATGCCCCCACCAGACTGAGCACGCAACAGCAGATGCAGACATTTTGATGAGGAGTCCCGGCTATCACTCCCTTTGTATCGTTCTCGGCCATTCGAGGCCCAACCAAAGAACTGGGCGACAGTCGTTAAAGGAGTAAAGGCCGCAAACAAAGTTCAAAGGATTCACAGACAAACATCGAAGCTCATGACCAAGGGCCATTCACCTGGAGGTCCCATAGCGATTCCGAAGAAAGTGCCGTACAGATCCAGGACACTTCACGTTAGCATGGCTGTTGTAGATCTGGCAACTAAGTACGGTTTGGAATTAAGCTTAAGTCTAGATCGGGATAACTTGTGTAGACAATGATGAACGTGCACTTCAACATGGACCTTACACAGTAAAGAAATGATAGAGAGAGCATGAACCTTGCAAAGTTTCTGGTCATGACGACGAACATCCGGTATCGTGATAGTCGTCAGGTAGAGCAGTTCGATTGTATCTTATATTGCCGTTGTCGTTGAAATGGCTTCCTTTTCTGCCATACTTCAGACATGTTATGTCATAGTCACTTTTTGTGTCATAATTCTTAGTGTCCTCGAGTGAAGAAAAAAAGGGCGGTAGGTAGTAGTCACTCAAGTACTCTGGACAGAGAAGCCGTATGAGAGAAACTGCAAAGTCCGTAATCGGTTTACTGGTAGCGTACTCCTTGTAGGTGGCGCCTCTACTCGAGGATCTGTCTGAAGGGTTCAAAACCATAATATCGGTCAAAAGCAGAATTAGGTATAAAGAATAGCCAGCCGGTAATCCTGCATGTTCAGGGGTCATCAATCATCACCAATCACCTGTCTGATCTACTTTGAATCAAAATTGAGCCAAGGATCGTTATATAACTCCTTTGCGGTCGATCGCTCTTCTGGAAGCCATCGAAGCATCTTAGATGCAAACTCGATGAAAAGCCGCTTGTACTCTTCTTGAAGGAAGGGTGTGAGATTTGAGAAAGTAAACTCTGTGAAAGAAATGAGGTTTGGATATCTGAATTGCCCTGAAAAGACAGCTTAACATCAACAAAGGCGACAGGGGATTCATAAGCTTCGATGACGTTTATACAGAGTGATACATACCTTGCGTAGTGTAAAAAGTAGAGTCGTCTGCTTTGCCTGTTCGATCTAGCAGTTCTTGCGAAGGTGGCCTCAGTAGGCCAATCATCTGAGACGAAGTGGGCTTCACGTGAGTACTCGTCGTTTTCGGGCCTGGCGTCCATCTAAAAGCGAAGTGTCTTCTAAGAGCTCCCACAGCTATGCAGTAAGCTAGATATTAGTAGCATCCCCACCAGAGGGGGGTTTCAATGCGGAAGGACCTTACCACCATGCCAAGATTCCAGATATCAGCGCTGTAAGTCCAGCCAGCCTTTAGTAGAACCTCTGGTGCGCAAAATTACTCGGGCTGGGATGTCACGACGATGAGGAGTGAAGACATTTGCCGAAGACCTGCAGCACCAAAGTCACTTATCTTGAGAGATCGAGCACCCTTCCTCAAGCCACCAAAGTCGGCTCTCGATTGATATACAGGATGTCCATCAACCTCTTTATAAAGAGGTGTACCATCTTTCTGTTGGCGAACGTAGTCGTCGATGACTGAGCTATCCTCAAAGCCCACCAGAAGATTGTCGGCTTTGAGGTCTGGTGCTTTATAATTAGCAGTCCCCTTGCTGAAAGAAAACTGGTATGGACTTGCCGGTGTGTATGACATGACATTCGGAATGGAGAAAACCAAGACCTTTTAGGATTACCTTCAAGGCTTTGAGAATTAGTTGGCGACAAGCCCACGTTACCGAGATGCCGACCTAGAAGCCAGAGCGGTTCCCTTTAACGGCTCAAAACCCCATACCAATGTGTTCTCCTAAAGGTCCTGGGACCGTGAATGAGTCCTCAATCAACCTGACATACCGACGACGACCTTCGTGAACGGATTGCATCCTAGAGATACGACGGGACATCTCAAGCTCATCTCAGGCTGCCTTCCGATTCACTTTCAAGGCAGTTCGTAATGTTTCAGCGCCACAATATCGGGTTTGATCGCCATGGCCAGCCAACTAAACACTGTTATTGGCAGTCACCTACAAAGAGTATATGCACAAAACCGGTTTACTTCCTTGGCCAGCCAGATCTGTTGAGTCAGTTCCCCAGCCAAAGCTTCGAAACGATTTGGGATTTTTTTGGGATTTTCTCCCCCAATCCGGGCTTGGATAGAAACGGCTTCGGGCCCAGAATTTCGGACTTGCTTATCTTCCTCGAAAAGGGTTGTTGGCCAGCGGCAAGTGGAATGCCGCTTCCACGATTGGGCCAAGTCGAGATGAAAGGCGAACCGATACAAGTGAAAGCAGGGCGTGAGAGCGCAGCTTGAGGATAGGGTTCATCACATGTATGATCTGTATCAAAAACGCTGCCATATACACTTCTCAAAGCATCAAACTCTCATCATCTCAACCCCCCCCCCCAAAAATCCCCATCTCACTACACAAGATTCCCAACCCCGCAACCAGTCCCATCGATTCACCAGCAACCACAAACCTATAGATTCCAAGTTCCAATTGGCAACGCAACCAACTACTACAACGAAGACGGTTTGGAAACAAGGACCACGATATGAAATGCGTTTAATACTGACAGGAACGGCACCACTCGTTCTTGTTGTAGATAGATGGGTCTGGCTATTTATTTGGTTGAGGTTCACTGTCTGACTGAATTTTCACCTTTTTTCGGTGATGGACCTAGTACGTGAATGGTCAATTATCTCGGCGCCAGAGAGGCTGGGTATACTTTGTTACAAGCTTGCTATCTAGAAGTTTCCGGGATATTTTTTTCTTCTCGACCTGGAGATGTGGATATTTATCTCGATGTTGGGAGTCTGAGGCTGAAAGGTGCGAGGATGGAAAGAGGTGGGATTCTAGGGATCTAGATGGGTTTGTGGAGGGGGAACGCTGGCGGGATAAGAAGGATGGAGGAGGGGAGATGTTCTTTTTGCTCAATACATACAATACCGGTCCTTATAATCCCCAACCTCCCTATTCTATACGCCCATAAGATCCCTCGAGGAATCCCTTCTCCAAAGTTTGTGCAAGCTCGAAGTATCGATCCCTTGCTATGATTCCCAAGACATTGTAAACCTTCGCCACTGATGCTTTACTCGTACATACCGACTTTCACCCATCTCCTCTCTCCCTTGCCGCTTTTACTTTGAGCTTTTTCGTTAGATCATGAACCTTTACGCTCTTTCTCCTCTTCTTCAGTCGCGTCGGTCTTTGTTCTAGCGATTACTCATCGTACCTTGACACCAGCTTTCCAATCACTCATGTGTTCTCCAATGATTTTGGCCGCTTGCTCTGCACTGTGTTGACGGCCGATTGCTTCGACGAAGTCGCCTTCAGGATCTATTTCCAAGTACTCGTGTCAGGACTCCCTGTCCACCAAATGACCACCCTCTGACCCATTCATAGTAAAAACAAAACTCACCCATCAGATAGAAATAAATACTATGATCCACTAGATAATCCATCCCCGGCTTCACGCCTTCCGGTGTACTGAAATACACTCGATACGCCTTGCAAACCGCTTTGACCTGTTCCCAGGTTCCAGTCAAGCCCACCATACTCGGGTGGAACTCTGCAAGATAGCTTTTTAAGACGCTGGGGGTGTCGCGGGCGGGATCGCAAGTTATGAAGAGGGGGAGGAGTTCTTGCTTGGTTTCTTGGGATGTGAGATCGATCATGCGGGCCATTTTGTCGAGTTCTTCGGGGCAGATGTCCGGGCAATGCGTGAAGCCGAAGTAGACCTACCACCTATATTAGCACATACGCTACCACCATTGTGTCCACTGCCGGTCCCTCCGTCAACCCCTTCCAGTCCCTTCCAACGCAGTTCTTACCTCCCCCTACCAAGCAGAACCGAATGCCCACATACCAGCGTAAACCGTCCTTTTATATCCTGATCTGTAAATATTCTCCCCTCGTGATCTTTCAATTCAAACTTCCCCCCCACCTTCGGCCTTCCAACGCCCTTCGACGCTTCCGCTACCCTCTTCCGCTCCATGCGCGCTTTTTCATACCGGAAGTAGAAGATCATGCCGGCGCCGGCGGTAAGGAAGATGACGGCGGCGCGGAGGGAAAAGGGCTGTTATAGGAGATGAGGGGTTAGTGGATTCGTTCGGAGGAGGGGGGGAAAGCCGGGGGCAAGGGACGGGAAAGGGTGCGCGTACGCCGGTGGAGACGCGGGAGCGTTGTTCCTCGACGGTTTTGTAGAGTCGGGAGACGGTGTTGGTAAAAGCTCGCCGCGATGAGCAAGGGGACTGTCGGCTTGAGGAGGGTTTGGGCGCGCGAAGGCAGGTTTTCGAGGAGGGAGATGAAGCTTGGTGTAGGCAACGGGTTAGAGGGCGCAGATGCGGCGGTATAGGTCGGGAGGAGAACATCGTTAAAGGAATAAAGGTCCGGGGGCAGGTACCAGACATTGTTAAAGGTGAGGTTTTTGGAGATCGCATTTGTTATGGGAACCGATATTTGCACACCCAGTTTCCATACATGCACACCCAATTTCACTACATAAACACCCATCCAAATTAGGATTAGTTACTGATACCTCGGTCGATTAGAAATACCTTTATTTGTATGAGTGCCCCACCAAGAATTAAGTACCTGCAGGCAACGACGTCATCCTCCGTCAAATTTATCGCGTTACAACATCTTACATATTACCAGATATTTAATCTACCTATCTACCTTCCTCCTAACTATCTACCTCCCTCCTACCAATGGATCTCACGCCGCCGCCGGTAGGGGAGCTCTACACCAGTCATGAAAAGCTCGTTCTCGCTGTCAACAACCACGCCGGCCCCCAAGGTTACGCCGTCTTAACTAGGGCGAGGTAGAGGGAGGGGCGGAGGACGAGGTAGGGGGAGTGACGAAGGTTCAGCTGTTGTATAGCAGATTCCGGAGTTTCAGGTGCAAGCGTCAGGTGGTGAAGGCTTTTATGGTCAATTTCAGATGTAAATTAGCTTGGAAATAACAGTTGATACAGAGGTACTTAATTCTTGGTGGGGCACTCATACAAATAAAGGTATTTCTAATCGATCGAGGTATCAGTAACTAATTCTAATTTGAATGAGTGTTTATGTAGTGAAATTGAGTGTGCATGTATGAAAATAGGGTGTGCATGTATGGAAACTGGGTGTGCAAATATCGGTTCCCTTTGTTAAACCGTCGTTAATCCTGCCATATCAGGATTAACGGCGCTAAGCCTAATTAGTCACCCCATCAAAATACTTGTTTACTGCATTGTTTACTCGTACATTCACCTCAGCTTTCTACAACACCTCATCGACCCAGCTCACTCACCTCCTTTCTCTACATACCCACCTACCTCCTTTCTCTACCTACTCACCTACCTTCTTCCTCTACCCACTCACCTACCTACACAGCTCAACATGCGACCTAATGAGGAAGAAATTTCTTCCGTACCAGACACTGCATCGAAGGCTGTTCAAAAGCTTCAAAAGGCTAAAAACAAGCCGTTGATTCAAAAAAATACTAGATTCGATTCAACCTTCTTCTTCTACATATCGACCTATCCCGGTGAAGAATCGGCTTTCTCAGCCTAAATTTACCCTCAGAGCTTGTGACCCCATTGGATTTTTTCAGCCTGTTCATTACCTCATTCATACTTGAACAAATTTTCGAGTCCACGACTACAAAGGCACAGAAGACAGAGAGAACAGCTAAACAACGACTCTGAATTCTCACTTCGGGTGCCGAAATTGACGTCTTCGTGAAAATTTTACTATTCATGAATTTGATTTCCATAAATCGCACGGAGAGCTATTGGGATACACACTCAGATATGCATGAAAATCCCGAAATACCTCAAACTATGACTTTGACTCGATTTGATCAAATTAAACGATTTCTGAAGCTATCCGATCCAAATACGGATCCTGAACCCAAAAGCTCTGGCTATGAAAAGCTCTGAACAGCGAAATTGGAACCGTTTTCGACCGTGTTTCAGCAGGCCTGCAACATTATTCTCACTGCATAGGCAGTAGATTTTAAACCCTCGATCGGCTTCCTTACTGAGTATGTTCATGATATGTTTGAATCGACTCTTAAAAAGGATTAATTGCTCGTCAACTGACACGTTTCGATCTGAATGTAGATATTGCTTGCAGGCCTGCTGAAACAGGGTCGAAAACGGTTTCAATTTCGCTGTTCAGAGCTTTTCATAGCCAGACCTTTTGGATTCAGAGTCCGTATTTGGATCGGATAGCTTCAGAAATCGTTTAATTTGATCAAATCGAGTCAGAGTCATAGCCTGAGGTATTTCGAGATTTCCATGCATATCTGAGTGTGTATCCCAATAGCTCTCCGTGCGATTTATGGAAATCAAACCCATGAATAGTAAAATCCTCACGAAGACGTCAATTTCGAAACCCGAAGTGGGGATTCAGAGTCGTTGTTTAGCTGTTCTCTCTGTCTTCTGTGCCTTCGTATTCGTGAACTCGGAAATTCGTTCAAGCATGGATGAGGTAATGAACAGGCTGAGGCTGGCAAGACTCTCACCTCCACGTGGTGCCGGCTGGGAACCTGATAACAATGGGTTATTCTTATCAGAGCTAAGAAGAGTCACGAACCCGACGATACGCAGCCAAAGACGCTTATTAACGATCTTTATCAAGCGATGTGCGACTGTTACAACGATCATCGAAGTCACCGAGCCATTTCAGGGACAAGATACTGCGTCCTCACCACACGACTTATATACCTCAGTGCCGAAGTTCTATCGATAGAAACTCTCAGCGATCTTCGACGATTAAGCTCTCGAGGCTTATTCGACTGCGTTTCGGTCAAATCATTGTTCTGTTGAGAAAGAGGCTTTGCCAATAAACACACTATATGAGCTATAGAATGGCCTTCGGTAGAAGTTTGGCTCTTGAATTCAGCGCTCACTACGATGAAGGTATACAAGTTGATTGGAAAGTTGATATGCTCAGAAAGAGAGGGAATCAAGACTTAACGACGTGTCGTTTGAGTGTCAGAGACTGTGCAGGACTGGATCCAATTGTCAGTCTCCCTCATACGCCTCTATACCTAGAGACATCGATGCATTTCTACGGTTTAGAGTTTTCATCGAACCCGATGATTTTTCGTTTCCGTGAGGCTATTCTACAAAGGCCAGCTATTCTGAAGTACTGAAGGAGGAGGTTACGAATAGGGGGAATCTCGTGTATTGAGAACCTGTCTTGAGAATGGTACAGTTCGATGGCGATTGTATAATCTGTGGGTAACCAGGCCTACATAAGGTACTTAGCGAGTGTCTACAAGTATTGTAGTGTCAGCTTCGATCAGCCGCACTCGAGTCAATAAAAGAACTATTCTATCAATGAACAGGCTGAAAAAAATCCAACGGGGGTCACAAGCTCTGAGGGAGTAATTTAGGCTGAGAAAGCCAATCCTTCTTCACCTGAATAGGTCGATATGTAGGGTTCAATCGAATCTAGTATTTTCTTGAATCGACGGCTTGTTTTTTTAGCCTTTTGACGCTTTTGAACAGCAGTGTCTGGTACGGAAGGAATTTTCTGAGTAGGTAGGTCGCATGTTGAGCTGTGTAGGTAGGTGAGTAGGTAGGTGGGTGGGTAGGTGAGTAGGTAGGTGAGTAGGTAGAGGAAGGAGGTAGGTGAGTATGTAGAGGAAGGAGGTGAGTGGGTATGTAGAGGAAGGAGGTGAGTGGGCTGGGTCGGTGGGGTGTTGTAGGAAGCTGAGGTGAAATGTAAACAATGCGACGGTTTTAAGGGATACAGTACGCTAGTTCATCAGCCTTACCGTAGAAGTCTTTCTATAAGTCTTGGCATTATCGATTGAAGGTTTTGATTTCGTCATTTCAAAACATCGCTTTTCTAAATCAATAGATGTGAATGATAATTCATTGCTTGTTGCTACGTTCCAGTGACTAGGTATTGGTTCGACGATGTTCCCTCTAAATGCTCGTAATCTTCGCCAGCCAGCAGAAAAAGCCGAGCAAAATACAAATCCTGCTAAGCATGATATATCCAACCGACTCGACATTATTACTTCCTTTGCTCCTATATAGACAAAAATGCTTTTTAGGAAACGCTGACGAACTGCCCGATTGCCGGCACCCCGTCGACGGTGACATATACAACATATGGCCCCGGCTGGGCCACGTTCCTGTTCGGCGGCATTGTCACCGTAATCTTCTGAGTCGTGCTTCCAGCGGCAAATCCGGTGTTATCGAGGAACACCATACGGTGGTTCATGTGCAGACTGTGCGTCACGTAACCGCCGTGGTAAAGCGCGACCTTGCATCCTTTCGCACCAGCGGGTGCGGTGAACTTGATTTGGAAAGTAGCACCGTTGGCGGTGAGAGAGCCAGAGCTGATTACCACGTTGGTAGGGCGCTTGTTTGCGTTGGCACCGGAGAGGTAGGGCGGGACGTAGTTCTCGACGCGGAATTCGGTCACGTAGTCTTCCGAAGGGACTTTGTTGGGTACGGGGGTGAGTATGGGCATTTGAACGGGGTTTGAGCCAGCGACCATGAGGGTACCGTCAAGGAGGAGTAAAGAGACGGAATGGTAGAGACGTGCGATGCCGGAGAAGGGGCCTGTGGTCCAGCGTTGGCCGTGGGGTTGCGCCGGGTCGTAGATGAGAACGGTCTCAGTCGCGGCAGAGGCGGTAGCGACACCGAAGCCTTGCGCTCCCTTATCGCAGCCGTTGAGCCAAATGACGGTCCCGTCTGGAAGCAGAGTCCCTTCGACCATACCACGGCCTTCGGGCATGGAATCCATTTCCCAGGTTGGGTTGGCGTCATAGGGCTTCATACGGCCACAACTAGGGTCGGTAGGGGATGTAATGTCCTGGTAGGCACCGCCACCGCAGATGATGATATCAGCGGCCCATTGGTTGGCGCTTGAAAGGGGAAGAAGAACGCTGCCACCCGTGTTGGGGTAAGTACGGAAGTCACCGGGGAGATCTGGCAACTTCTTGAGGGTGGCGTTGGTAGCAACATTGAAGATCTCTGCGGACTTGGATACGAAGATGAAAAGATTTCCATCGTTCAAAAGGTGGATGAAAGGATACATGTAGTATGGCTGGTTCTTGTAAAGAATATCAAGGGTGGTGCTACCCTTGCCGTTAGGAGTGCCTTGAGCAGTCAACAATTCCCAAGTAGGGTTGTTGTTTGCAGGGACTGTAGGGTCCAATCCATTGAGACTTCCAGAGGCTACGAATAGGGTTCCATCTGGCATCGTCTGAACCGAGGCATACCAACGTGCAGTGGAGATTTGATTGCTCGTGGATTCCTGCCATGCTTGTCCGTCGTTGGCGTTGCTGCCGATAGGTCGGGATAGCGTACGGATTGACTTGAAACCGTCGCCTACGGTAGGGTCAATGAATGTAAGGGGAGCATTGCCGCCAACGGAGATGAAGCGTCCGTCAGGGAGGAAAGCACCACCGGAACAGAATGCATTGGTCTGGATCTAGGTTAGTCAAGAAAATAGTACACATGTATGGGGCGCGAACCTTGTATTGAAGCCCAACAACTGTGTTTGAGGCAGGGTCGTATTCTGCAGAGTAAGCATATTGGCCGTTGGGGAGCTTGATTTGGGTGTAGTTTTCGACTTTGTCGAGGAAGACAACTTTTCCGTTTGGCAAGAGACCTGCGTGCATAGCCGGAACACCGGCTTGACCGACAACCTTGATGGACCCTCCGTTGGGGTTTGCGGGAGCCGGGGCAGGGCCTGGGGCAGGGGTGGCAGGAGCGCCGGTGCATGGTCCGCTCTGGCATCCGTTGCCGCAGTGAGCAGTCGACCTACCACAGAAACCGTATGCTGAGCAACAAGATCCCTGAGGCCAATTGCCGCAGACAGTGTTGCCGTTGTTCGCACCGCAAGTTCCATCGGTTGTCGCTGGCCCGGTCGCCGGTGCGGTCGATGGCACGCCGAGAACTGGCTCTTGGGAGGTCGCAGCAGCAGAAGTCGCCCTGGTCTTGGAGCTGGTGGTCGTCGTGACCCCTCCGTTGCTGGTTGCGCAGCCACTTTGGCAACCGTTTGTGCAGTGCGCAGCATCCTTCCCACAATACCCAGCTGAAGAACAGCATCCGCCAAAGGGTCCGTTGGGATCACATGTAGCACCTGCAAACGCGGATCCGCAACGAGCATCAGATCGAGGTGCTATTGGGTCTGTTACAGGTGCCGCGCCAGTGCAGCCAGACTGACAGCCTGTACCGCAGTGAGCGGGAGTGTTTCCACACCATCCGTAGGAAGAACAGCATGTGCCCTTGTAAACCGTGCTGTTGGGGTCGCAGAGTGTATTGCCGTGGTTTGGCCCACACGTACCATCTGTAGAATATGCCCGTTTGACGATTTCTTTGGGATGGTCACGCTTGAGAGATTGGGGGTAGTAGGGCTCCGACGACTTTTTACACCTATCAAATTTCACGGTCAGTATAAAACCCGATAGTTCATGTCTCGATTGTCTGAGAAGCCTTACTCGCCCTCCACGCAATGCATCCCCCTGAAACATCCCGTATAGTTTGGGCTCTCGATATCGCATGAAAGATCAACGGGGGTGAATATGATATTGGAGTAAGCCTGGCCAAGGCAAAGGCCCAGAGGAAGAATAAATGAAGCTCTCATGATGTGTATGTCTATAGAGATGTTAGATGGAACGATGCAAGTGATGCAGAACCGAAAGAATGGTCCGAGTTGCACGACGCTTTTAAGACAAAGAAATGATTACGGCGGTGCACTAGGTTACAGCCTTCGTACTTCATTCACACCCGTCGTTTGATGTCAACAAAGAGACCGGTGAAGGCAGATTCCCACGTATCCGGATGCGTTTGCTGGGCAGCGCATCCGGCCATTTCACTAACGAATAACGCCGATGTGACGGAATTTCCAAAAACGTACCATGCGCCTTACTTCAGAGATGTTTTAACAAGCCTTTTCACAGAACATCGACACTTTGCCTTTCCCACAATCTCCAGGTATCAAAGAATTATTAAGTGGGGATATAATTAAAAGCTTTTTAAAGGATGATATATTTTGTTACTGCCGGAACGAGTGACGACAGAACGATATATGGTATGACAGGAAAGGGTTCAATGGAAGAAGGTGGTGGTGTGTCGAAGGACAACGACGGTAGTAGTGAGTGAAGGGTGAAAGAAAGGGCGGCAGTGGGTGTAGTAGTTGTACATGAGGAATGAGACGGATGCAACCCCCGCGGTAAGCCCCCCTGAACAGGCACATGTTCTGACTGCGGTACTACGGCGGTACTACTAGAGATGTACTACCTCCTAGTCGATGCTCCAATACGAGCAGGGTCAGACGTTGAGGCCCTGAGGGTCGCTCTGCGTGCAAACAGAAAGCAGCGCTTGAATCGATGCATCCAATGAGTGGACCCGGACGATGCACTTACAACGGGGCGGCATAGACCGTCCAATGATGTTGGGTCAGGGGCCACTGTAGCGGCTCTACGACCAGGACTAGGACTATGCCGGCTCTTGCGTCTTGTTGCCGGCATCCAATCACAGGACATACTGTGGTATCGATGAATGATACAGTACTCTATTAGTAAGCGTTCGTTCCTGACGATCTTTTTTATTTTAGGGTCTAACGCCCGGCCGAAATGTGGGGTCCGAGGGGTCCCACAGTTTTTTGCCCTCCTGCAATTTCCCCTGCAGCTTTTATTTTTGGGCGAAACCTGAGACCATTGGAAGTGCTCGAGGCGCTCGCTCGCTCTCCACCGCAACACGTCATTGATGATGAGAACCCGCGGATTTCTACATCATCCGAAACCTTGAGAGACGTTGAAGGCTAGGAGATTACATTGTACCTTGGCGTGCCGTAACACTAAAACACTCATCTCGGCTCACAGAGTCACAAGTGAGGGAATTGGGCGCAGTACATACGGAATACGGAAGTACAAACCAAACTCCCGTCCCTTAGGGTAAGCTTGCGGAACATCGGAAACTGGTCACGTGCTCGGCTTCTTGGCCTCCATTTGCCATCCGTCTTATCCACAGTGGTACCAGTGGCTTCGTGAGACAAGGCAGATGAATAGGGTTTGGATTTGGTGTAGAGATCGAGTACGACATATGCTGTGAAACCCATGTTCCCGTCGGCTATTATACTAAGTCTTATACTATATTGTACATGTCTATGCAATGCCATCCATCAACGTCGCTATCCAAGTATTCATATAGTCGTGAAGCATACACCGCTCAAATGCTTGTAGTATTCTAAAATCGTAGGTCGGAGAAACATTTCACGTCTCTGCACCAGCCAGTCTTTGCAGACGATGAACGCCAAGATGCTCATTCCCATCGCTGCCAGTGTAGACCCCAAAAGCGTATTGTGGACTGGAATGCTCCCCGAGCAGTCGTGTCACCAAATCGACCTTAGTCCGAGGCTCCCGGAATACATTATCCTTCAGCAGCGGACTTTGGTGGAAGAAGGTCATAAGCTGGCCAAGTGTACTAATTCCATGTGGAAGGTACCGCTTCTTAGTGGGCCAAATGATGAGGAAGGATAGAGCGTAGACAAGAACGAAGCCAACCAGAGCTTCATAGCCTGGCATGCTAGCGGCTATTCGGACGTCCTGCGTTGCCACGAAGAATTGAGCGGTGAATACACCACCACCGAGGACAGGAATGGTGATGGAGAGGAGGGAGATGAACGATATCCAGGAGACTTTGTAGTGGCCAGCAAAGGCTGCCTTGAGGCTCACTTCAATCGGGAAACAGGCGGTATAATCGAGTAGGAGGGAGTTTTCGGCTGTGGTGCCATGCGGATCCGAGAGGGTTGCAAATGGCTGAAGACCACGGAAATAAAAGTCGATAGACTGCCAGGCGAGGAATAGGATCATGCCGAGGAGCGATGGCAAGAAACTGTAGAGGAAGTTGGCGGGCGAGAAGCCCAAAGGTGAGGTAGGCGCGGGAAGTAATGGTAAGAATCCATCCTCAACAGCGTGGTTTAAAAAGCTAACCACAATGAAGGCCAACGTCAAAACCAAAGCACTGACAGTCCAGGCGACCACAAACGTGTCTCTGAGGAACCACGGCGTCCATTGGACAGCTGGAGAATGGGCGTCTGTTTGGAAAGAATCTAGCCTTGACGGTATCGATCGCTGACGGTTATGTTCTGGCTCAGCCAAACGATGCGTTGCCTTGGCTTTGCCGCCGCTTGAGTGGTCGTCACGTACATTTCCCTCCTCAAAGCTGTCCAATGCTTCAATTGGTCGACCTGATGAGGAGTCGATATTGTAATTCTTCGAGGCATGCCCTGTCTGCGCGGTCCTCTTAATTTCTGATCCCGCAAAGTCTGAGACTATATTTGACGAGTGGAGCAGAACCAACAGGTCGGCGATTGATTTCGGATCCCAGCGCAACCCAGTGTCTTGTCTCGAAAATCGAAGTAGCACTAGCACCAGCGCAATCACTAAAAGCACGTATAGTATTAGGAGCGTCCATCCAACAGGCCGGACTGCGGTCCACCTCCAAACGTCCTGCCCATCGAGTGAATAATATCGAGTTTGAAAAAACGAGCTCTGCAATGGCACTGTAAAAAGCGAAAGCCAAAAGATTATAGAGCACAAGCCCAATACAGGCTCCCCATACTTGAACAATGACAGATTGGGTATCAAAAAGTTGGTTGGAAACCACGCCAAACCGTGCAATATCCGCGAATTCTCAGTACTCTGTCCTGAAGCCAATGTGCTAAACGAAAGTGTCCTCTGTACGGCAGACTGTATTATGAAAAGCGAGATCTCTATAAGTATAGCAAGTAATTGTGGTAAATATTCGAAGAGGAAGTAGCGTTTGGTTCCCACGCCGTCATACTGGAGCAGGCCATGGTGCCGGATTGACTGGATGTTGCAAAAAATAAGAGCCGCTGAAACAAGGAGGCAGCAGAAGACAACGGTCATAATGAAGAGGAGTCGGAGCGGTTGAGGTACGAAATTAGGCCTGGGGTAATGGCATGATTCTTCATCCGACACTACAGGAATCGATCGGACGTTGTGAGTTGCTGTCAGATTATCAGAAATCGGCTGTTGACCTATAAACAGATCTACTTACGTGGTAAATCTGGACGCTTGATCTCGTGATCCGAGTGTTGTCTCTTGTGACCTGTTGATCGATAACTTATATCTTCATCAGGTGCGATCTTCCCAACGGGGTACGAATCTTCGCTCGCGCCCCCTTGCCGTCTTCGCCCAAATAGCTCTTCATCGCGTGATAATTGGTCAATCGCGAACCGAATATACGGTGTATCATCTACGCCTGGTGTCGGAGGACAGATTTCATTATCTGTACGCTTTCGTGGTTGTGGACCGTCTGCAGTCACTGGCTTCGATTTTGGGACCTCGCCCTCTTTAGGAGGGGAAGGTTTGGATTTCTGGATAGGCTGCTCGCGTGCTCTAGACCTCAGTGGGGGTATCGTAGCTTCTGATTGCAGGGCATCTCGACTTGCGTTGGGGGTCCTCATCTGCGAGGGGGGCGTTTGGTATCGTAGAACGGTTGTACCGGTACTCGATTCGTCCGATGGCAATGAATTGTAATCATCCGAAGCTGTAGCGGATTGCTTGGAGGTGGTATGAATCAATTGGGGTCTGCTAGCTATAATGTGGGAAACCGTTAGTTGCAGCTTTGAAAACTCATCTTATGCGTTTGCCTTACTGTTAACGAAACCCAGTTTTGCATCACTGAGGTTCATGTCGGTCATAAAGTCGTGGAATGTACAGTAGGTCGTGAACGTATGTCCCGATCAAAAATGTAGCGCAAGCCATTCTGTACATATTGAAGGCAGAAATTTGATGGCTGTTGTTTATGGTTGATGGATGGCTGGGACGCTGTGTGGGGGTTGGGGATCCAGATTGGTGAGCCGCCCAAAAAGGGGGATTTAGCCGAGGATCGGTTCATTATTGCGATGCACGTCTCTTCCAACTCTATCTCTCCCAATAAACGTGCCAAACAAAACAGAAAATAAATCGGAATCTTCCTTTCCACGATCCTTGAGAACTAGTGGAAGAGTGTTGTAATAACTGCAACATCTTCGCTCTCCTGTAAGCCTAAATATGACAATGCTATATCCATAAAAGCCAAAAGCTAAATGATGCCTGAAGACGTTCCATTCTCTTTGCGTAGTTCTTAGCAGCTTGTACGTTCAAGATGTACAGTGATGAGACCGTTCCGACCCCGTGGTAAAACAGGCGCCTCGAATAAACACAGAATTGACTGAACGGAAAGCGCCAGTCCATTGCAAGTATTTCTAGTTCCGAGTTCGCATTGTCTTCGTCAAGGATGGAATAGGTACTCTGGCATTCTAGCTTTGCTATCAGTATCATATATCGTAGTCCGAAATGGCGACTTCAGGCTGATGACCACCACACGCTAGGACTAAGCGTCGGCCTATGTATTCATGTTTTTGCCTGTAGACGTCGCTCCCTATTATATTAGCAGAAAATTCTACCTCGGCGAAGAGCTTCGCAGTAGGATGTGTCGACTAATCCAGAAGACGAACAGACAGGAAAATGCTCGTTTGCACTATTTTCATATTCAGTAAGTCTATTGTTTGGTTGACTTAGGTCATGATGTCAAGTTAGTCTTCAGTTATCTGTAGAGTCGTCGACAAAATGAATGTTTGAAAATTAAGAATCGCAACTAAAATCCTGCAAAGTAAACCTATTCACAGGCGTTCTTATCAAGCATTTCCTCTGTAATTCGACAATTAAGGTATGATGATGGTTGGAAATGACTCTAAATACACTTTGATAAATCGAAGATGAAAATAAAGAACTTAAGAGTCGAAGTCGAAAAGACGAAACACACACAACAAACTCGCATAATGCAAATCAACAATCTCAGCTGTAAAGCCGATCTGCCGCACATGCTATTCAAAAATCTTGCTCTATGTGTTTCAGATTTGTAAAAGCAAGAAAATCGATGAGACTAGGTGTTCGTTTGACAATATCAAAAAGAAACATGTGGTTACTCAAAATATGCACTACCACTCATACTTGTAGATCGCCTGAAGCCATGCTCTTTCCAGCAACTGGTATCTGTTCACTAACTTTCAACTCTCGCCTGATGATTCATGCGACGAGAAAGCTGAATATATTATGGGTTCTCTTCCTCTTTGACCGCATCAATTTGAACCTTGAGAGATCCAGCCTTGACATCGGCCTCTTGAAGTATCATGGCAAATTCTTTGTCGGCCAGAATACCCAACATGTCGTCGTCTTCTTTGGCCTCTTGAGCTTCTTCGGCGCATGCCTCTTGCTCGGCTTGCTCAGTCGCTTGAGCCTCTACGTGCACTGGCGGTGACCGGCTCGGTGCTGTTAGCAGGCGCAAGCCTGGCATTTTCCGCCCTCTCCTCCCGCTTCCACATCGTATATGTCTTCTTTGACTGAATTGATGCGGCTAGTGCGGTTGCCCTCGCCGCTTTTCTGCAAGATACGATTGATCCAACCTGTGAGACTCGATCTCTTTATCAGCCACGGCTCTTTGTGATTCTCTGAATGCCTGATATGTGACTGAAGATCTGTTCCGTCCTACATTGTCTTGATATTTTCTATTTCTGATTCTCCTCAGTTCATTAAGCTCTCTTGTGGCTCTCTCGATTCATTTACTCAACCTAACTTGCGGGAAGTTGACCATGATGAATGACTATATAATTTATTAACTAGGGACCAATAGATACGATCTGAATGACAGATCAAAGAGTGAGAATCGATGGAAAAGAGGGTTCTTGTCTGGTATACGTACATTAACTTCAAGAGTTGAGAACCTTGTCTTCTCCCGCGTCGTGTCTGAGCAAAGCTCGCATTTAGATAGACTCGCTTGTCCTACCTAATATACGAAAAAGTAGACAAATACCTTAACCTCGTATTTATAGATAGTTATATCTACTATCCAATAGATGAAAAGAGGTTAGCAAATGTCTTAGCCTCGTATGTGTGTAGAAAAGACAGACAATTGCCTTGAGCCTCGTATGTATAGATAGACAAGCATGAAGTATCATTCATGAAAAGCGAAAAGGACAGCAGAGAACCGCACTGCCAGCAACTGTTCTATATGTGGGAAAATTTAGACGAGCCGTCGATCTTCCATATTTCGAACATTGCTCTCCAGACATCGTCCGCTCATTCTACACAAGCGACAACAGAGAAATTTCTGACTGCGTATCAACCTGCTACGCCACTGTTGTAGATGAATTCGCGGGTCAAAGAGATCATTGCAAGCCCTAAACAGTTTGTTCAGTGCAGACGAGAGAGAGATTCATCTACAATGCGTCAAATACCCATCGCCTTGGATGCATCTCGAACCTGCAACCAGTATGATGAACTCGAGGCAGAGATTACAACGAAATTGACTCATCCTTCGTCCGCTTCGAGGCGTTGGTATCAAAGGATCGGTACGAACTCTTTTACTTGTGCCATCAATACAAGCTGACAGCTCTCCCAAGGCCGACGTCATAGTTATTCGAAATCCCTACAAGACGAACAAGACATTGATCTGAGATCCATAGGGACTAAATGGAATGACTACCAGTGATAGGAGATAAATACTCTGGTCCTTACTCAATTTCCATGTCCTCGACCGCCACCTATACACCGATCACCTCATCGTACGCCTACACATCTCCTTCTGTCGAGTCAAGCACAGAAATCCAAGCCCTTAGCGAAAGAGACCTAGCGAGAAAAGAAGGGCATACGTTGTAGCTGAAGAGCGTAGGGGGAAAACCCAAGCGAATTCGGGTAAGCCGGGTGAATTTAATTACGCTAAACAGCTTGGCAACCGGGAGTTCAACTGTGATGACCTTTCCTTTATTGACGCTCTTGCTGTCGTCTACGACTGGCCAGGTATCTGCGAGACTGCGACTGACCCTGAATCTACGAGCGACTCTTCATCTTGGTACCACCATAGAGCTGCGCAATCTACCAATATCCCGATCCTCGTCAGCCTTATTCTCGAAGCCATTGCCGACACTGCTACCGGTGAGACCATCGGTGTGCAAGTCCTCTGTGAGGCCCCTGGACTTCTCGACGGCTTCTCTACCATTGCCTTTGTTCTCGGCTGCTTTGGTGCAGACGTCAGATCCTGTAGGAGCCTCCTTGTAGTCAAATTCGATCTCGATGAAGCGGTTCCTTGGCTTGAACGCCGAGACCCATTCCTTGACGGAAACATTCTTGTACTGAACGGGCTTCAAGGAGAACCCTGAACTAGATTTCGTGGCTTTTCTTGATCACGTCCGCTCGTTTCTTCATTGGCTGCCTAATTGGTACATCGGCCAATTGGTCAAATTGGATGCCTCCGTCAAATACTAGATTGTTGATGTTTGGCGGAGCCTCTGCTATCTTTGGCTTGATTTGGCTTGTCTTCACTACGGAGTACACTCTTACTCTCTAGTGATTCTTCATATCCTCCTTTGCGAAGCGTGGGTTATTGTGCGCATCGTCCAACCTTGTCCATTCTGATGAAGCCTCGGTGTGGTAGAATAGACAAGCCTGCTTGACCTGCGCATTCGATCTGGAAACCCCATAATGGCTGACATGATGACTGGCTCGTAGAGTCTCGACCTCAAACTTGCACAAGGTTACTGAATCATACCAGAGCCGCTGCAAGAAGGAACTTATAATGAAGATAGTGGCAGATTGATGGGCAGGCGAGCGAGTGCCTTGAACCTGATACGTTAGAACAGGTGGACAAGTGCCTTGAACCTCGTGTGGAAGTAGACTAGTGTCTTGAACCTCGTGTGCAATGGAACGTGCGACAACTGTCATAGAATGCTGACTTATAGTTTCGATTCTTGACGTTCGGGCGTCGTGGTGCTGCAGGACGAGGAAGAAAAGTCTGGGGTGAGACCATACCTTACTTACTGCACGATCAAGCGAGATCAACGAGATGAATGCTAGAAACCTAAGCTAAGACAACACATTCTTGCAGAGAGCTTCACCAGAACGAGCTAGAAATTGTGGCTAGAGTGAACAGAAAGGGGCATCAACCTCCATTACCTTGAAAAAAGCAAACCCCTTTGGTCAAACCCATATACTTGTTAACCATTGACTGCTCCGCTGACCTTACCTCCATCCTCGAATCTCACTCAACCCGCCATCTCGTTCGGTTAACCCAAGTTCAAGTAAAAGGTAGTTTTAAAACGACCAAAGAAGCACGCAAAACATGTGAAACAAATAAGAGCACTCAGGAACAGCAATATAAACGCTATATGACCGGAATTCGTAGACCACTTCACATGGCATTTACATAGGAAAGAACTCAATGTTTGAGCTAGTCGACCAATTGGGAATTACCTGTTCGCCAATTGGAAACGCGGGCTGCCTATTCTTCTATCGTTGCTCGGTGGTCTTCTCTAACCTCAACAGTTGCCACCCCACGTAGACTTTGTCAAGCCAAGACATGGTTCTCCGGCGGATTGGCATCTTGACTAGGTTTCCTTCAGCTCTTAGAGGATGGTTTATTTTCCTGTGCAAAATAAGTCTTTAAGGCTGTTAGTATATGCAGCCTTAGCTCGGGCGATATCTGTCGGAGCCATTATTCCCCTTCAAAGCATTGCCTAGGTATGGATTTGGAAGAGCCTCGATTACTTTTGAACTCTCTTCTGGCTAGAGCTAAACAGCAGGAAAGTTAGCGTTACAGAAGCGGCGCCAGATCTCCCAGTCCCCCAATTCTCCTCGTATGTGCTATCAATTTACCCGTTTAGTTACTATTTCCTCACTCCCCTTTCGCATTTGTCCGCTACAACTTACTCTTCTGCTGCTCTGCTACTGGTGTCAGCAAGCTGCCGTTTTCTATGGCGCTGCGTAAGTTGTCGATCACTAAAATTTCCATTGCTCGCTGTTTAAACGTTGGCGTTAGCAAGAACTCTCTACACATATCGGATATCCTCCATATCCACAGAAGACAGATCAAGCCGATAGAAATCTTATCCATAATTCCACATACCTGAATCTCAAACGTCAAGCAAGCAGCGTGCGGCAGGAGAACAACGTTATTATGTTCAATCAAACCTGGATGAATCTCTGGCTCTTTCTCAAACACATCCAATCCTGCGCCGAATATCTTTCCCGAGTCCAACGCCTTGACAAGCGCGTTCTCATCAATGATCGATCCCCTTGCCGTATTCACTACTACAACCCCGTCCTTCATCATTGCAAATTCCTTCTGCCCTATCATATATCTTGTGAGGTGTGATAAAGGCAAATGTATACTGATTACATCACTTGTTCTCAATAGCTCCTCGAACGACACATACTTGGCATTTGTCGGGTTCAGCTCGCCAAAGACCGGTCTCCGGTTGTGATATTGTATCTGGAAACCAAACGGAACCGCTCGCAGGGCCAGCGCTCTTCCTATGCCGCCCATTCCAAGGATGCCCAGAACTTTACCTTCTGGACCATGGCCTAGACCCATGTTTCCACGCCATTTGCCAGCACGGATAGCGGTAGAAGGAACGTGAGATCGACGTAGAGCGCCCAGAAGAAGATACATGGCCGTATTGGCAGTGCCTGCGTCAACGACTCCACAGGTATTGGAGACGGCGATGCCTGAAATCGGGATAGTCAGAAAGAACGAGCTTGGTCGAGAAACTGGAAAAGGAAGTTGCAACCTCGAGCTGTGCAAGCGTTGACATCGATTTGATCATATCCCGCACCATTATGGCATATGTATCTGACGCTCTTAGGCAAAACGTCGATGAGTGCTTTGTCAATTCTTCCAGTTATCTGTCGGTTACACAGACCATCATTAAGCTTTCCAATGCAATATAAATCCCAGTCTCTGATCATACACACCGCGACTGAGTCATAGGTCCTGGATATGGCGTAAACGTCATTGTGAAGGCCAGATGTACAATCGCTGAGGAATTCCTTTCTGGTTGTACTGCTGACTTGCTAGGTTAGCAATCGGTATGTCAGCTGGTTGACTTGCAGAAGACTTTGAACACTGCGCCAGGTCTCCGTGGAGCCCGTACCGTGATTTCAGCAATAGCGTTCAGCGCTTCCCATTCTGCCTGAGCGTAGAAGATCTGCCCTATCAGAAGTACTCTCGGCTTTGGAGCTGCCATTCAGGCTTTGGAGGGACAGTGGGTTAGGAACATGAGAGGCTGAAGGACGAAGATGAAAGGACCTGCTCAGCGAAGAGTATATACTTTGTCCACAATGCATGTGCTTCACATCCGCTGATCTTATCCGCAGCAATGAACTCAATAATCTTGCCTTAACATCCGTAAACTTGGGGGCCACCATACTTTTAGGGCTCTTTGAATCTGCAGTAGTGACACTTCCGGCCCTAGCGGCCGTTACCTTGGGTGTGGGGGTTGCATCCAATTGAACGGAGTAGATATGCCAACTATCCCTCAGTAAGTACCTAGCCAGGGCTATGAGGGCCCAACAGGCGTGATCCCGTCGTTAATGCAATCGGGTTATTGATCGCCGGATCGATAACATGGCGATAACAATGTCTAATCTACGATAAGATGTCAATACGAAAGTACAGTGCACACACACCAATGAACATGATGACGAGCTGTCAGATCAAAGGGGATTCCCGCTCGCGTGCCGGCGGTAGCACCCGCTCGCCCTGCCGTAGCTGTCCTGCTTCTTAGGTTTTGGCCTTCGTTGTGGCGCCGGTGGTATCTTGAGAGCCACTCTGATGAAGAGCTTCTGGCGACGTTGGATCCCACCTGGACCAATTGAAAAGTAGCACCAGATTAAGCGAAACCGACCCCTAGTTCTATTGCCTGTCTGGCCATCATCATGCTTACCTCCAACACCCGGGGCACTCTAACAAACTTTGCAGACTTCAGGGAGGAATATGAAGTACTACCTTATGATGCCAATGGAAAGTCTTGTTATTGCTGTTCGAGGGATAAATCACGTGACTCTGATATTAGTCATCCCCGTTAACCCTGAAACATCCCAAATGCCGGTTTGACCGAGCCGCGGGGCGTCTACCAGGCTATGTAGAGTGGATAACTGGATATGGATGCTCTATCAATGTCCCAATAATAAATACCTACTGTGCCTTATGCTTACTTGGTATTGCTGGTCTTTGGGAACCTCTCCTCCACCTTCCACCGTCATCCAACTATGCCTGCCGCCTTCATCAATCGTGCAATCTTCGAGTTCCTTCTAGATGAAAAAGCCATTTGTTAAAAACCCACATAGGCTTTAACTGTCATAGCCTCTCTGTCACCACTCATCAGCCTCAGCTACTACACAGACTCTTCCCTGCTGGCTTAGAAGGCTCGGTCATAACGGAACGGCAAGACCATTCGGGTCACACAAGCGGGAAACTTGATTGTTCATAAAGTAGGGAAAGAGAAAGCCCGACGATATCGACACTATGTCTTCACCAGTTCCTCTCCTTCGACCGCCTATCCCAGGTTCAAAGGGAGGCGCCCGTACACCGAGGCTAGGGCTAGCCATACCTCCATCACCTAACCAGAAGCCCATGGCAGGCAAGGGCAGCGTACCTGAGCTTGCTCCACTAACAACGTCTCAGCGGCCCTCATCACGGCCTGCACCACCTCAGTTACGGTTGGCGACGCCAATGGGTAGTAATACTACGCCACAAGAAGGGCAATCTCTCTCTAACGGTCGACCACCGCCACAACCTCATGTCGGTAGTTCAGCTAGCGGTGCTAGTGACGGGAGCGGGCACTCGAGATCAGACAGCTTCACAATGGTGGACGGGGGGAATAGTGGGTCAGCATCGTCATTCTCATCTTCGGCTTTATCGTATCCGACAGGAGCCCTCCGACACGCCGGTACACCCGATCCAGCCTCCGCGATAAGCTCGGTCTACTCTGACGAGCGAGGTGGAGCGCCCATGGAGCGGGAGGGAAGCAATCATGCTTTACCCGATCTAGAGAAGCTTAGTCTCGAAATGGGCAGGAATCTTGACGTAGAAGATCTAGACGATGATGGCTGGAGAGCAGCAAGTGAGACGAAGAAGATCATCGAATTGGGCAGCCTAGGAGAGGGTGCAGGTGGTGCCGTGACGAGATGTAAACTCGTTGGTGGCAAGACAGAATTTGCTCTCAAGGTATGTTGTCCGTTTCTTGCATTTGACCATGCGGATGTTAATTCCTATCTAGATCATCACCACCGATCCAAATCCAGACGTTAAGAAACAAATAAAGCGAGAACTAGCTTTTAACATAAATTGTGCCTCAGAACACATCTGCAGATACTACGGGGCCTTTGATGATTCCAGCGGCACAATATCTATAGCCATGGAGTTTTGCGAAGGAGGAAGTCTAGATGGGGTCTACCGAGAAGTCAAAAAGCTGGGCGGTAGAACTGGGGAGAAAGTGCTGGGAAAAGTAGCAGAAGGAGTGCTAAACGGCTTGACCTATCTACATGGCCAGAAGATTATCCACAGAGGTAAGGTGTCTCGCGCAAAAATATACGCAGACTTCATTGACAATGAGCGTTAGATATAAAACCCTCAAACATCCTCCTGTGCCGTAACGGCCAAGTCAAACTCTGCGATTTTGGCGTCAGTGGTGAATTCGGAACCAAAGGTGACGCTAACACCTTCATTGGCACATCCTACTACATGGCTCCGGAGCGCATCACAGGTCAATCTTACACCATCACCTCCGACGTCTGGTCCCTAGGCGTTACTCTTCTTGAAGTCGCTCAGCACCGCTTTCCGTTTCCAGCAGACGGAACGGAGATGCAGCCACGAGCCGGGTTGATAGATCTTTTGACCTATATTGTAAGACAGCCGATCCCAAAGCTGAAGGATGAGAAAGAGCATGGGATTGAGTGGAGTGAGAGCTTCAAGTATTTTATTGAGTGCTCGTAGGTTAAGCCCTTGCGATCTCTTATCTCCGACAATTTCATGGCGTGTAAGACTATGCTGACCCAATGTTGCCCATCCAGCCTAGAAAAAGAACCCTCGCGAAGGGCAACGCCATGGCGGATGCTGGAACATCCGTGGATCGTCGAGATGAAGACCAAGAAAGTCAACATGGCACATTTCTTGGCCCAGGTTTGGGACTGGAAGGATTGATCGAGACTCGCAAAGGGTTTCCGCAACATACAGAACAGTCTGTCTCTTAACCCTCTTATTTCGGTTTGGCTATACGATTCCTCTAAAGGCTTCTATGGCGCCATGCTTTGAGCGACTGCATGGTTTTAACGATTGGACATTGCCGTGTCAAGGAAGCGATAGGCGTTTGGATTCTGCGCCTTTGGTAGGGGCGATGGCGTTGGTGTTCCAGGAGAGGAGCGGGAGGGTTTCCGAGAAAAAGA
>JAABUH010001479.1_pt1 | contig 26018 bp, 29 predicted proteins | sample 5559121 | NCBI WGS metagenome assembly JAABUH01 (sample SAMN10711871, study PRJNA513364) | rock metagenome | isolation source: Antarctica rocks | place: Antarctica: Victoria Land, Battleship Promontory nord | collected 2015-12-28
AGGCAGCCAGGTTCAGGCCGCTCAAGCTTAGAAAGGCCGACGGGCGGGCGGCGAGGTTCTCGTAGGTCAACATAGGCTCAGTTTACACCAAAAGCAACACGTTTACTGCTACGCGACAACTCTATTATAACAGGATTACGTTTGCAAGGATGTTAGATCTCTGGGAATCTGATATCCACAGCTTACTGGCACATGAAGAGTCGCGTGATTTCATCTAATCGCGCTAGGAAACAATCTCTTGAAAATCAATCTTCCCACATTTCTTGAAGGCCGATGTAGTCCGAAGGATTATGCTAGTTGGCTATTGGGCAAAGCACGCGCTCACGTCAGACGAGATAGAGAGAGGGGCAATATCCACGTCACGATAGATGAATACAAAAGCGCAATCCATAAGGCAGTTGTTGATGGAAATGGGATGGATGTCTACACGGGACTTCCACTCAGATGGGACTTGTTACACACATACAACAACATCGAAGCAAAGGCAGGCGGACGGGCATACAAAAGCGGTTTCGCCGACTTGCCAACCGTTGACCACATAGATGATGGTATGGGATCAGTTAATATTGTAGTTTGTTCTTGGAGAGTAAATGCTTGTAAAAGCGACCTGACCTTAGAAGAATTCCTTGCTGTGTGTCGGAGTGTTCAAGAGTACCATTCTTCGCGGAACTTAGATTAGAATAGATATGCACCTAACCATTGAACAACTTCCGAGCAAGCTGCGCGGCAGCATTTGGGCGTGCCTGATCGCGCCCCGGCCTATCGCGCTCGTTTCGACCCAGGACGAGGCGGGTGTTCCAAACATCGCACCCTACAACGCCTTCTGCGGGCTGGCGAACTTCCCGCCCCTGCTGGGCATCTCGTTCAGCCGGCGCGACGACGAGGACAAGAACACGCTCGCCAACATCAAGGCGACGGGAGTGTTCGTGGTCAACCTCGTGCCGCGCTTCCTGGCCGAAACCATGAACAAAGCCGCCGAAGGGACCGACAAGGAAGATGACTTCGCGCGGCTCGGCCTGACGTTTGCGGCTTCGGGAACCATCGAGTGCCCGTGCGTCGTGGAAAGCCCCGCCTCGCTGGAATGCCGCCTGGTCAACGTCCTTCCGCTGCCCCCGTCCCGGTGTGAGCTGGTCGTTGGGCAGATCGTCGGCGTCTCAATGCGCGACGAGTTCGCCACCAGCGACGTTGGGTTCGACACCCTGGCCGCTGATCTGCTGGCGAGCGTCGGGCCGGAGGACTACATTTCGGTCAACGGTGAGACGCTGCACCTGCCGAAGACGTGGTAAGGGAACAGCCCGGCAGTGGAAGTTAGCCCGGCACTGGAAGCGCCGGGCTACTCCCGTGGAAGTCGCTCCGTGACTGAGGAGATGATCTCGAATGCTAGTCCTCAGTGCCGGAGGCACTTTCACTTCGAGTAGACCGGCACTTCCAGTGCCGGGCGCGAACGTCCTGTGCCGGGCCTCATTTGAGTAACACCTATGCGACAAGGAATCATCAATCAGTACCGCGCCCACCTGCCCGTTTCGGAGCGGACGCCGGTCGTGACGCTCTTTGAGGGCGACACGCCGCTCATCCCTGCGCCGCGTCTCGCCCAGGCCATCACGCCTGGCCTGAACCTGTGGCTGAAGTTCGAGGGTATGAACCCAACAGGATCGTTCAAAGACCGGGGCATGACGCTGGCCGTCACCAAAGCGCTGGAGGAGGGCGCGAAGGCCGTCATGTGCGCCTCGACGGGCAACACCAGCGCGGCGGCGGCGGCCTACGCGGCGCGGGCCGGGCTGGAATGCGTCGTGCTGCTGCCCAATACCGATGTCGCCCTGGGCAAGCTGTCGCAGGCGCTGATCCACGGGGCCAAAGTCCTTGCCATTGAAGGCACGTTCGATGACGCCCTGACCCTGACCCGCGCGATCTGTGACCAGTACCCGATCACCATCGTCAACCACATCAATCCCTATCGCATTGAAGGCCAGAAGACGGGCGCCTTCGAGGTCTGCGACGCGCTGGGCGACGCCCCGGACTTCCACGCCCTGCCGGTCGGCAACGCGGGCAACATCACGGCGTATTGGAAGGGCTATAGAGAATATCAAGCGGCGGGCAAGTCCCAAAAACTGCCCCGAATGCTTGGCTTCCAGGCGGCAGGGTCTGCCCCCATTGTGGACGGCGCTCCTGTGCTCAACCCGCATACCATTGCGACGGCCATCCGTATCGGCAACCCCGCGTCCTGGCAGCACGCGCTGGCCGCGCGCGACGAGTCGGGCGGCCTGATTGACAAAGTGACCGATGAGGAGATACTGGAAGCCTATCAAATGCTGCCTGCTTTGGAAGGCGTCTTCACCGAGCCGGCCTGCGCCGCCCCAATCGCCGGCCTTAAAAAACTTTTCGCCGCCGGGTACTTCCGGGACCATGACGGGGCGAAGGTCGCCGTGACGCTGACGGGGCACGGCCTCAAGGACCCGGAGCGAGCCATCAAGACGGTGCCGCATCCAGCGACGATCCCAGCCACGCTGGAAGCGGTCATCCGGGCGCTCGACTTCTCGTGACGCGCCTGCGGAGACAGACCTGGATCTCCATCGGCGTCCTGCTCGCGCTGGCCCTGCTCCTGCGCTTCAACGTCCGCCAGGGGCGCGTCTCCGGTCCGTCCATGTCGCCGACCTATGAGGATGGCAACACCGTCCTGGTCTGGACGAGCGCGCCCCGGTCGAATCTGAAGCCGGGTGACGTGATTATCTTCCGGGACACGAACGGCGATGAGCTAATCAAGCGGATCGCCTTCATTCGCCCGGTCTGGCGGCCCGCCCCGCCCGTCGGCGACTTCCGCACGATCAACGGCAACCGGCGGGTGCCGTACCCGCTGCTGTTCGGCTGGTATTTCCAAAGCGTCATGTCCGGCAAGACGCCCGTGCCGTCGCCCGACCGCACCATCTATGTCCTGGGGGACAACCTGCTGCAATCCGACGACAGCCGGCACATCGGCCCCATTAGCCCCCGCCAGATTTTAGGGAAAGTTGTCCCATGAGCCAGCCTATTCTCCGCACCGATATTCCCGGCCTCCCCCAGTTCATTGAGGGCAAAGTACGCGATGTCTACGACCTGGGCGACTCGCTGCTGATCGTCGCCACCGACCGCATCTCGGCCTTTGACGTGATCCTGCCGACTGGCATTCCCGACAAAGGGCGTGTCTTGACCGCCCTGTCCCGGTTCTGGTTCGCAAAGACGGCCCACCTCGTCCCCAACCACTTCCTCGCCTCCGACATGGACACGCTCGGTGCGCGGCTGCACGACGCGGGCGTGACCGTGACCGCCGACCTAGTCTCGATGCTCGAAGGCCGCTCGCAGCTTGTCCAGAAGTGCGCTGCCCTGCCGCTGGAATGCGTCGTGCGCGGCTACCTCGAAGGCTCCGCCTGGAAGGACTACCAAACCCTGTTCGCCCACGGCGGCGAGGTGCGGCTCTACGACCTCCCCGTCCCTGTCGGTCTGCGCCAGGGCGACCGTCTGCCCAGACCGCTGTGGACGCCCGCCACCAAAGCCGCGACGGGCCACGACATGAACATCTCCCCTCGCCAGGCCGCCGATATCGTCGGCATGGACACGGCCCAGGAACTCGCCGACAAGAGCCTCGCCCTGTACGCCTTTGCCCGCGACTTCGCCGCCGAGCGCGGCCTGATCATCGCCGACACCAAGTTCGAGTTCGGGCATTTGGACGGCAAGCTGATCTTGATAGACGAAGCCCTCACCCCCGACTCCTCCCGCTTCTGGGAGGCATCGCTTTACAAGCCCGGCCAGTCGCAAGCCTCCTTCGACAAGCAGTTCGTCCGCGACTATCTGGAATCGCTGGATTGGAACAAGACGGCCCCCGGCCCCGAACTGCCTGCCGAGATCGTCGAAAAAACGGCAGCCAAGTATCGGGAGGCGTACCAACGGCTGACTGGGCAGGATTTGCCGCGATGAACGATGCAAGCGATTCCAAGGCGGCAGCCAAACCGCAACGAAAACCCCTGAGTCTACGGCGGGCCAGGGCGATCGTAATTGCAATGACAGGTTTTCTTCTCTTGGTTGCCGCAGAAGGGGTACACGACATCCATGTTGGGAAGACGTTTTTCGCACTTCTTGATTGCCTGGTAGCAGCATTTTCGCTTCTGACGCTGCCGATACATTTCTTCCTGTACCTGCAAGTCAAAAAGGGTGTGACAATCATGTTGAGGCCCGTGCCTCTACCCAGTCTGCCTGACGCGCCTTTTCTGATAAGCGTGATATGCATGGCCCTGATGACGTTGATGGTCATAGCGGCTGGCCTTGTCACCTACTATATTGGGTTTGTCTTATCTCACTCGTTGAGTGCAAGGATCATCATTGCCGTCGTCAACTTATGCTTTTGGCTGATTACCGCGTTCTTCTGGTATCGCCTGATGACTGAGAAGCGCAGTACGAAGAAGATCGGACCTATTTTGGAGCAAACAGAGGATGTATGGCCTCCGGCGCCGCAGATACCGAAGAGCGAGTAACGAAAGCAGCCTGTGTCATAATCTATCTGGAACAGCCGTGAGAGGAGAAGTCACATGACGATCACAATCAACTTGCCGCCGGAAGAAGAATCGCGGCTGCGGAGGCGCGCGGCGCGGCAGGGGAAGGACCTGAACGATTTCGTGCGCGGCGTGGTTCAGCGTGAGGCGACTCAAGAGGGCTATTTGGAAGAACCGAAAGAGGGTCACTCTCTGGCCGAGGTGCTGGAAGGGTTGATCGGCACACTGAACAGCGGAAAACCTCATCTCGCCGAGAATGCGGAAGAGGAATTCGGCAAAGGCTTGATGGAGGAGTACCAAGCCCAGGGCTTGACGTTTCGTGAGGGGAAATAGCCCCTCACGCGCAGGGCTTCAAGGAGGACTCCGCGATGACTTTGACGGACACAGGCCCGCTGGTCGCTCTGCTCGATAAGTCTCAGGGTACGCAGCATCTCCGGTGTCAGAATGTCTTGCCCTCTCTGTCTTCGCCGCTGGTGACGACGCGCGAAGTCTGGACAGAAACCATATACCTGCTGGGCCGGGAACTGGGTTATCCCGGTCAAAAGGCGTTATGGAGGCTGCGTTCGTCCGGCCAGCTTATGCTCCATGAGAGTTCTTCGGCGGAAGTGGACCGGATGGAAGTTCTCATGGAGCAGTATCGGGACACGCCGATGGACCTGGCGGACGCCTCGCTGGTGGTTGCCGCCGAGACGCTGGGGCTGCGCCGCGTCTTCACCCTGGATCGTCATTTTTATGCGTACCGTCTGGGAGACGGGAGCGCGCTGGAGGTTGTGCCTTGAAATACATCATGCTCGTGCCCGATGGCATGGCGGACCTGCCGCTGGCCGAACTGTCCATGCAGGCGGTGCATCTGTCATAATGAAATTGGAAGGCACTTTGTAAGGAGGTTTCGCATGGCGATTACATTGAACCTCGCGCCGGAGGAAGAAACTCTGGTGCGTCAGAAGGCGCGGGCGCAGGGGCGGGAAGCAGAGAATTATGTGGCTGAACTGGTGCTGAGGGACATCAACTCGTTAGCAGAACCGACGGTTGAAACACCCGCACGATCTCTGGCGGAGATGCTACACGGCAGGATCGGACTATTCGAGAATGAAGGTGCGGCCTACGAGGCCCAGAAAGCCAGCCAAGCTTTCGCCGATCATCTGGCCGAAAAGCACCGCTCCGGCACTCTGTAAAGGCAGGCCCCATGACTCTTACCGACGCTGGGCCGCTGTTTGTTCTCTTCAACCGGAAAGACCCCAGCCATGAGCGCTGTAAATCCGTCCTGCCTCAGATGCCCGGCCCACTCCTGACAACCTGGCCCTGCTTCACCGAAGCCATGTATCTGCTGGGGCGTGACCTCGGTTACCGGGCGCAGGATGAGTTGCTGGCTTATGTGGCGGACGGGCTGCTGCGGATTCATTTCCAGACCGAGGATGATTGTGACCATATGCGGGCGCTGATGTCGAAGTATCAAGACGCGCCGATGGACCTGGCGGACGCCTCGCTGGTGGTTGCCGCCGAGACGCTGGGGCTGCGCCGCGTCTTCACCCTGGATCGTCATTTTTATGCGTACCGTCTCTCAGACGGCAGCGCGCTGGAGGTTGTGCCTTGAAATACATCATGCTCGTGCCCGATGGCATGGCGGACCTGCCGCTGGCCGAACTCGACGGGCAGACGCCGATGCAGGCGGCGCGGACGCCCAATTTTGACGCCCTGGCGGAGCACTCGCTGGTCGGCAGCGTTCTGACCGTGCCGGACGGCATGTATCCGGGCAGCGACGTGGCGAATATGGACCTGCTGGGGTACGATCCCCGCCGCTATTACACGGGGCGCGGGCCGATCGAGGCGGTGGCGATGGGTGTGCCGCTGGATGCGGGCGACGCGGCCTACCGCTGCTCCCTGGTCACATCCGACGGCACGAGCCTGCTGGACAACTCGGCGGGGCACATCACGACGGAAGAAGCACGGCCCCTCATCGAGCTGATTGACAAGAAACTCGGCGGGAGCAAGCGCCGGTTCTACCCCGGCGTCCAGTACCGGCACATCATGGCCGAACAGGGCGGCTCCGTGGACCTGCAAACGATCCCGCCGCATGATTTCGTGGGCCAGCCGCTGGCCGGACACTGGCCCGAAGGCGCGGGCGCGGAGCGGCTCAAGCAGCTCATGTACGACTCGCTGGAGCTTTTGGACGGCCACCCGATCAATGTCAAGCGGCGCGAGGAGGGCAAGGCGCCCGGCAACATGATCTGGCTCTGGGGCCAGGGCTATGCGCCCAGCCTGCCGAACTTCCTCCAGACCTTCGGCAAGCGCGGCGGCGTCATCACGGCTGTGGACGTGGTGCGCGGCCTGGGCCGGGCCACGGGCCTGCGGGTCATAGACGTTCCCGGCGCGACGGGCTACATTGATACGGACTACGCGGCAAAGGCCAACTATGCCCTGACCGCTCTGGACACGCTGGATTTCATCTATGTCCACGTCGAGTCGCCGGACGAGTCAGGGCATGAAGGCAGCATTGACCATAAAATGCAAGCCATCGAGGACACCGACAAGAAGCTGCTGGGGACGCTGCGCGAGGGGATGGCGGGGCGCGACAACTACCGTCTGCTGATCGTGCCGGACCACAAGACGCCGATCTCGCTGCGGACCCACGAGGCCGGCCCCGTGCCGTTCCTGCTGTACGACTCCGCGAAGCCGCACATCGCCTCCCACTTCCCGTTCGATGAGCGGGCCGTGGACGAGGCGACCACCTTCGTGGAAGACGGAACCCGGCTCATCCAGATGCTGTTCGCCTGAATTGTCGGGCTGTTAGAAAGAAGTCAAGATTTGCGGATACTCGTCACAGGGGCGGCCGGTAGGATCGGCTCCCAAGTCGTCCTGGAACTCGTCCAACACGGGCACACGGTCAAGGCGCTCGACCGTAAGCCATTGACCAAAGAAGTCCGAGCGGTCGCCGAAGCAGTCTACGCCGACATGACGGACTCCCTATCCCTGCTGAACGCGGCGGCAGGGTGCGACGCCGTGGCCCACCTCGCCGCCATTCCCAGCCCATCCCTCCCCGCCGATGAAGTCCTGCGGCTCAATGTCATCGGGACGCAGAACGCTCTGGAAGCGGCGGCGGCGCACGACATCCCGCGCGTCGTGCTGACATCCAGCGTCGGCGCGCTGGGCTTTTCCTTCCCCAAGCACCCCTGCCTGCCGGACTACCTGCCCATAGACACGGCGCACCCGCGTCGTCCCCAGGACAGCTATGGCCTGTCCAAGCTGATGAACGAGGAAAGCGCCCACGCGATGACGCGGCTGACGGGCATGACCACGATCGTCCTGCGGCCGCCCTATGTGTGGGACCTGGACCGAGCGAAAAAGCACGGCTGGCTTCAGCGCACGCTGGAGCGCAAGGGCGATGAGCGGGACCCCTCCCTGTGGGGCTACATTGACGTCCATGATCAAGCCGTCGCCTTCCGCCTGGCGCTGGAATCGGATTTGTCCGGCCACCACGTCTTCTACACGATGGCCGACGACCTCGGCGTCAACGCGACGGCGCGCGAGCTGGCCGAGCGGCACTTGCCTGGTCTGGCCGGGCAGCTCACCCGGCTGACTGGGAACAGCTTCTTTGACCTTACCCCCACCCGCGAACAGCTTGGGTTCGTCGCCGAACGCACCTGGCGGGTCGCCCTGGAAGCACCAGAAGAAGCATCGTCGTAATCTTGTCCGCACTTGACAGCCTCGCGCAGACCGACTATAATATGCTCATATAACTTTGTGAGGCCGCTGGGGGTGCCGGACATTGTTCCGGCTGAGAGGCGCGTGTTCCGCGCCAACCCCAATCAACCTGATCCGGGTCATGCCGGCGGAGGGAAGCGGGCGTGAGGCGTGGGCAGTGGAGACAATGCACAGGCCGCCGTTCCGTGTTTTCATGGACCGGCGGCCTTTTCGTGTTTATATGTGTGTTCGGTTGACAGAAAGAGGAGCAACGCATGGCATCGGCAACCCAGAACGGTAACGGCACGGAAACTGCGAAAACGAATGGCAGGCTGGACCAGGGCAAGACCCCGGACGGGGCAGCCAGCGATTATAAATTTCCTGCCTCGCGCAAGGTCTACACGGTTGGGACATTGTACCCGGATGTCCGCGTGCCGCATCGGGAAATCTCGCTGTCACCGACCCGCGACCAGATGACCGGCGTCCTGGAAGACAACGCCCCCGTCCGCGTGTACGACACGTCCGGCCCGTACACCGACCCCGACACGCGCATTGACATCCGGCAGGGGCTGCCCCCCCTGCGCGGGCCGTGGATTCGGGGCCGCGAAGGCGTTACCTACACCCAGGCTGAGGCCAGCTACAAACCCGTCGCGGGCCACTCGGACCCGAACCTGCCCCTGCCGCCCAAGCGGCTGGCGTGGCGCGGGACTGGGATGGTGACGCAGATGCAGCAGGCGCGGGCCGGCATCATCACGCCCGAAATGGAATACATCGCCCTCCGCGAGAACCAGGGCCGGGATCGCGCGCAGTCCGTCGGCCAGCACCCCGGTCAGTCCTTCGGTGCATCCATCCCCGAGGTCATCACGCCCGAGTTCGTCCGCTCGGAGATCGCGCGCGGGCGGGCCATCATTCCCGTCAATATCAACCACCCCGAGTGCGAGCCGATGATCATCGGGCGCAATTTTCTGGTCAAAATTAATGCCAACATCGGCAACTCCGCCGTGTCTTCTTCCATCGAGGAGGAGGTCCACAAGATGACCTGGGCGACGCTCTGGGGCGCGGACACCGTCATGGACCTGTCCACGGGCAAGAACATCCACGAGACCCGCGAATGGATACTGCGGAACTCCCCCGTTCCGATCGGCACCGTCCCGATCTACCAGGCATTGGAAAAGGTCGGCGGCAAGGCCGAGGAATTAACCTGGGAGATTTACCGGGACACGCTCATCGAGCAGGCCGAGCAGGGCGTGGACTACTTCACCGTCCACGCGGGCGTCCTGCTGCGCTACGTCCCCATGACCGCGAGGCGCATGACCGGCATCGTCTCGCGCGGCGGCAGCATCATGGCGAAGTGGTGCCTGTCGCACCACCAAGAATCGTTCCTCTACACCCACTTCCACGAGATCTGCGAGATCATGCAGGCGTATGACGTCTCGTTCAGCCTCGGTGACGGCCTGCGGCCCGGCTCGATCTCCGACGCCAACGATGAGGCGCAGTTCGCTGAACTCAAAACGCAGGGCGAGCTGAACCAGATCGCCTGGGAGCACGGCGTCCAGGTGATGAACGAGGGGCCGGGCCACATCCCCATGCACCTCATCAAAGAGAACATGGACAAGCAGATCGAGTGGTGCAAGGAAGCCCCGTTCTACACGCTCGGCCCTCTCACCACGGACATCGCGCCCGGTTACGACCACATCACATCGGCCATCGGCGCGGCCATGATCGGCTGGTACGGCTGCGCCATGCTCTGCTACGTCACCCCCAAAGAACACCTCGGCCTGCCCAACAAGAAGGACGTCAAGGACGGCGTTATCGCCTACAAGATCGCCGCCCACGCCGCCGACCTCGCCAAAGGCCACCCCGGCGCGCAGTCCTGGGACGATGCGCTCTCCAAAGCGCGCTTCGAGTTCCGCTGGGAGGACCAGTTTAACCTCTCGCTCGACCCGCAGACGGCTTTAGGGTTCCACGACGAGACCTTGCCCCAGGAGGGGGCCAAAGTCGCCCACTTCTGCTCCATGTGCGGCCCCCACTTCTGCTCCATGAAGATCAGCCAGGACGTCCGCAACTACGCCGCCTCGCTGAACATGGCCCCCGGCCCGGACCAGACGCCTGATCCGTCGGAGGCAAGGAAGGCTGGGGAGGAAGTCGCCGCGATGGCCGCCGCCGGCATGGCGGAGAAGGCCCGTGAGTTCCGCGAACAGGGCGGTGAGATTTACAAGTAGAGGAGGCACACAATGGCTCTTGCGGAGGCCCCCACTGGGCTGCTGACCTACGAAGACTATATGGCGGAAGGGGAGATCAACCGCCGCTACGACATCCTTGACGGAGTGCGCGTCTATATGGCAAACCCTACTGTTCAGCATCAGGAGGTCGTGCTTAACGTGGCTATCCTCCTGCGCGGCTACCAGCGGGCAAGCAGACGGGGCAGAGCTATCGTCTCTCCCTGCGACGTCCTTATCAGTCACAGGCCATTGCGGACGCGCCAGCCTGACGCTCTGTTCATCAGCCACCAGCGTTTCGGGCCGCGTGCATTGTCTGATCCGGGGCCACTTGATCCCGCCCCGGAACTTGCCGTTGAAGTGCTGTCGCCGAGCGAGACGCGTAGCATCCGCGAAGGCAAAATCACGGACTATTGCGCCGTTAGCGTTGCTGAATGCTGGGTCGTCAACACGGACGTACAGACCGTCGAAGTGCTGCGTCTGACGCCGAATGGCCCGGAGCGAGCCGCGCTCTATGGGATGGGCCAGACAGTGCAGTCGTTAACATTCCCAGACCTCACACTGGCCCTGGACGATATTTTCCGCATCGAGGAGTAAGACGAATGGCTCTCATGGAAGCGCTTGCGCCCACAGCGCAGACACACGAAATTGTCAAAACGAACCCCGAAGACCTGCTGACCATCGGCGGGAAGACGTTCCGGTCCCGGCTGATGCTCGGCACGGGCAAGTATCGGAATGCCGAGGAGATGAACGCGGCGCTGGAGGCTTCGGGCTGCGAGATCGTCACCGTGGCCCTGCGGCGCATTGACCTGGACGCGCCCACGCGCAGCATCCTGGATGAGATTGACTGGCAGCGTTACCACATCCTCCCCAACACGGCGGGGGCGCGGACCGCCGAGGAGGCCGTGCGGACGGCGAGGCTGGCACGGGCAATGGGGCTGTCGGACTGGATTAAGGTGGAGGTCATCCCCGACCCCAAGTACCTGCTGCCGGACCCTGTGGGCACATTTGAAGCCTGCAAGATTTTGGTGGCTGAGGGCTTCATCGTCTTGCCCTACATCAACGCTGACCCGGCGCTCGCCCTGCGGCTTCAAGAGATCGGGACGCACACCGTCATGCCACTGGCCTCGCCTATCGGCAGCGGGCAGGGGCTGAAGACGCGCGAGCAGATCCAGATCATCTTGGAGCAGGCGACCGTACCTGTCGTGGTAGACGCCGGCATCGGCGTTCCCTCCGAAGCCTCGGCGGCAATGGAAATGGGCGCGTCCGCCTGCCTGGTCAACACGGCCATCGCCCGCGCTTCGGACCCCGCCCAAATGGGCGCGGCCATGCGGATGGGCGTCGAGGCGGGCCGCAAGGCGTATCTGGCGGGCCGGATGCCCGTCCTGCCCTACGCCAGCGCCAGCAGCCCCCTGGAAGGCGTCGTGCGGTGAGACTGCCGACTCCGTGCCTGATGCTGGTTACCGAGCCGTCGCCCCGCCTGCCGCAGATCGCAGGTGAGGCGGTGGGAGGCGGGTTCAATATGGTGCAGCTTCGAGACAAGAGAGCCGCCGCCCACGGCCTTCGGCTGACCTTCAAGGGCTTGGGCCAGTCCCTGCGCGCGGGAACCATTGTCGCCGTCAACGCGGACTGGCAGCGGGCGGTCGCCTTCGGCGCGCGCCACATCCATTTGCCTGAACACTCCGTCCCGGTCGGCGTGGTCCGCCACCACCTCGGGACCGGGGCGCTAGTTGGGAAATCCGCCCATTCGGTTGAAGCCGCGTGCAAGGCGGCGGCATTGGGTGCGGATTATGTCATCGCCGGGACCATCTTCGCCTCGCAGAGCCATCCTGATACTGAGCCTCTGGGGTTGGACTTCCTGCGGGAAGTCTGTGCCGCCGTTGCCATCCCCGTGCTCGCCATCGGCGGGGTAACGCCGGAGAACTTGGGTGCGTGTATCGAAGCAGGCGCGGCGGGCGTCGCTGTGCTGTCGCCGATCATGCGGGCCGCCGACCCGAAGGCTGCCGCACAAAAGTATCGGGCGGCGTTGGACACCGCCTGGGAGAAACAAACCCACCCTGGCACAAGTGCCGACCTTCCCGGAGCGGGGGGGTGAAGAGTTACAGATCGGTTTTTCTTCTCTCACTCCCTTCCCTGACAGGGGAGGGTGGCGAGCTTCAGCGAGCCGGGAGGGGTCTTGGACCGGGAAGGGTTCTGGGGGTACTATGATGCAGCTTATCGTGAACGGGGACGTGCGGGACGTGGAGGGAACGCCGACCGTCGGCGCGTTCCTCGCCTCGCGCAACCTAAACGCCAAGATGGTCGTCGTGGAGCAGAACGGCGAGATCGTGCCGCGCGGGCAGTATGATGAAACGACGCTCACTAATGGCGACGTGCTGGAGATCGTCCAGATGATGGCGGGGGGCTAACCGCGTGGCGGCGACCGACTTTCTGATAGTGGGCGGCGGGGTTATTGGGCTTTCCGTTGCTTACCACCTCGGCAAGAAGGGGGCGACGGTGACGGTGCTAGACTCTGGCACAAACAACGGCGTGGCTTCCAGCGCAGCGGCGGGAATGCTTGCGCCTTTGGCTGAGTCCGGCCAGCCCGGCCCGTTTTTGGACCTAGCCCTAGACAGTCTTCATCGCTATCCCGCGTTCCTCGCAGAATTGCAAGAAGGGACCGGCAAGGCGCCTGAGATCGCCGGGCCGGGGATGCTGCGCGTCGCCCGGACGGACGCCGAGGAAGCCGCGCTGTGCCGCGCCCTTTCCTGGCAGCCCTCCCTGGGCCTGCCGCTGCACCGGCTGACCGGGGCCAAAGCGCGCCGTCTGGTGCCGGGCCTGTCGCCGGACGTTCAAGCCGCCGTGCTGTCCCCGGCGGAGAAGCACGTCGAGCCGCGTCTGCTACTCGCAGCTTTGGCCACCGCCTGCCGCACGCAGGGCGTCGAACTTTCCTCCCAAAGTTCGGCGACGCGCCTGGAAACGTCGGCAGGCTGCGCCCGCGCTGTCCTGTCCGGCTCCGTCCGGCACACGTTTGGGACGCTGGTCCTCGCCGCCGGGGCGTGGAGCCGCGCCCTGGGTCAGCAGTTAGCCTTTGACATTCCGGTGACGCCGCTCCGGGGCCAGATACTTGCCCTCGGCCCGCAGTCGCCCGCGCTGTTCTCCCACACGCTTTACACCCACGGCGCTTACCTCGTGCCGCGCGCCGACGGCCGCATCGTGGTGGGGGCGACCGAGGAATGGGCCGGCTTCGCCGCCGAAACCGACGACGCGGCAATCACGGGCCTGCGCTCTGAGGCGTCCGCCCTCGCCCCCGCGCTGGCCGGCTGGCCGCTGCACAGTGCCTGGGCGGGACTGCGACCTGTCAGCGCCGACGGCATGCCGCTGCTGGGCCGCGTACCGGGCTGGGACAATGTTCACATCGCGACCGGGCACGGGCGCAACGGAGTCCTGCTGACGCCAGTCACGGGCGCACTGATGGCCGACCACCTTCTGCACGATGCACCGCTCCCCTCGGCCTTCGATCCAGCCCGATTCGGAAGCCATTTATGACCATTGTTGTCCTCACCATCGCCGGCTCGGACCCCAGCGGCGGGGCTGGCATCCAAGCAGACTTGCGGACCTTCGCCGCTCTGGGCGTCGTCGGCGTTTCTGCCGTCACCGCCCTGACGGTGCAAAACAGCCTCGGCGTCCAGTCCGTCCACCCCGTCCCCGCCGACGTGCTGGCCGCCCAGCTCGACGCCCTCCTGAGCGACACCAGAGTAAACGCCGTCAAGATCGGGATGCTTGGCGGGGCAGACCAGGTCCGCGCCGTTGCCGCCGCCCTCCGTAAGTACGCCCCCCCGAACGTCGTCCTCGACCCCGTCTTTGCCTCCACCGGCGGCGTCCCGCTGCTGGATGATGCAGGCCGCGCCGTCCTGCTGACGGAACTGATGCCGCTGTGCGACCTCATTACGCCGAACTTAGAAGAAGCGAGCACCTTGACAGGTACGTCCGTTAATACCCTGAAGACGATGCAAGCTGCTGGGGAACGTCTGGTCTCGATGGGTGTCAGGGCGGCGTTGGTGAAGGGTGGGCATCTTTCCGATGAACCCAATGACCTTCTCGTGGACAACCAGAGGCATCGGCAAATATACACAGACCGAAGAGTAGACACCCCCCATACGCACGGCACGGGCTGTTTCCTATCCTCCGCCATCGCCGCCCATCTGGCGAAACATTTCCCTGTTGATCAGGCCGTAAAGCACTCAAAAAATCTGCTCACACGCGCCCTCTTGTCTCCTGTCGCTTTCGGAAACGGACGTGGTTATCCTGATGTCTTCGCCTCTGTACGCACCAATGGTAGTGCCAGGATGAGGACCCATACGGAAAGAATCAGACTGTTACAGGGTCTTTATGTTCTCACCGACCCAAACCTACGGCCTGATCGTTCCGCAGAAGACACGATACAGGCTGCTTTGAAGGGGGGCGCCACAATCGTACAGATTCGCGATAAGCACCTTCCGACACCCGAACTGTTGGCTCTTGTTCAACGCCTCCGCATGATTCCCCACGAGGTTGAAGCTCTGTATATTGTCAATGACCGGGTAGATGTCGCACTTGCCGCCAATGCCGACGGCGTTCACCTCGGCCCGGACGACATGAAGCCGGAAAATGCGCGGCGTCTGCTGGGGCCGGACAAACTGGTCGGCGTTTCGGTCGCCACCGTGGAGGAGGCCAAAGCCGCCGCGCCGTTTGCCTCATACTTCGGCGTCGGAGCCATCTTCGGCTCCAAGACCAAGCTGGACGCGGGGGAACCAATCGGGGTGGGGCGGATACGGGAGATCAAGGCGGCCTTCCCAGACATCCCCGTTGTCGCCATCGGTGGAATCAACGCCGAGAACATCGGCGAGGTCGCCCAGGCAGGCGCGGACGCCGCCGCCGTGGTGTCCGCTGTCGTCGCCGCGCCGGACATGGAGGCGGCGACGCGCGAGTTAGCGGCACGGTTTGAGGCGGGAGAACATCCTATCCCCGGCGCAAGCGCCGACCCTTCCCTCCGAGGGAAGGGTGGGTGAAAGAGCCTTTTACTGGTCTTGTCGGGAGCCTTTCTGGTCGCGGCCAGGCTCAGGATATGAGGCGCCCTGTCTGTAAGTTACCCACCCTTCCCTCCGAGGGAAGGGTCGGCGCTTGCGCCGGGGATAGGAACTAGCCCCCGATGATCCCGCGCACGGCGTCGGCGGGGCCGCAGAGGATCAGCTCGGTCCCGGCGGGGTGTGGCGGCGCCAGTTCCGATGGCGCTTGCAGCGGGCCGTCCTTCAGCCGAAAGGCGAGTTGGCGGACGCCCGCCGCGCGCCAGGAGGCCAGAAGTTCCGCCGTCAGCGGCTCGGCAGTCTGGTGGCGCCCGACGAGGAACGCGAGGCCGCCGAGGGGGAGGGGACGCAGGGCCAGCTCGTCGGTGGCCGCGCCGACGAAGGCGCTGACGGCAGCCCCTGACGCGGACAGGGCGCGGTCAATGGCGAAGGCGTGGGGAAGCTGCTCGGCCAGGGCGTCGTCGAAGATGCGCGCGACCGTGGTGATCTTGGGGTTGAGGCGTCGGGCATACAGGCAGGCATGGATGTTGGCAAGGTCGTCATTGGTGCAGGCCAGAAACGCGGCGGCGGACCCAATGGCGACCCGCTCCAGGTTGTCCGGCAGGGAAGCGTCCCCCGCCAGCACGGGCGCGCGGTCGCGCAGGGTCTCGGCGAAGCGTGGGCGGGGCGCGAGGTCCAGCACGGCCACGTCCAGCCCCAAGTCGGTCAGTTGCCGCGTTACACGGTAGCCCAGGTTGCCCAGGCCGGCCACGACGACATGGCCGGTTAGCCGCCCCGCGCGCCGGCTCAGGGTCTCGTCCAGCCGCTCCGCCGTCGCCAGCGCGGCGAGGTAGGAGAAAATGATGCCCAGCAGCGCGCCGCCGGTCAGCATCACCAGGCAGCCGAAGAGCTTCAGCCAGTCCGGCGTGTCCCTGAGGCTGATGTCGCCGTAGCCGGTCGTAGTCGCCGTAGTGACGACGAAATAGAGCGCGTCTACGGGGCTGAGGTGCAGGGCGTGGCGGAAGACGAAGACTGAGGCGAACAGGACAGCGGCGAGAAGAACGGCGGTGGGCAGCAGCCGCGTCGGGCGCCTCGGCGCGGGCGACTTGGGAGGCCGTTTCCAGAAGCGCCGCCGCGTCTTGCGCCAGCCCCGGTTGCGCGTGACGGCCCGCAGGACCGATTCGCGCGGTCCGCCGATCAACACCTGTTCGCCGAGGGCCAGCGGCTCGCGCGCCGCCTCCCCGGCCACCGCGCGCCAGTCTTGTTCTGCGATGAGACGGGCGAGGACGGCGCAGCCGAAGCGGGTTTTGACCTCGGCGGCGGCCAGCCCGAGCAGCGGCGAGCCAGCGCGGACCGTGAGGAGGCACAGGGGGACCTCGCCGTCGCCGAGCCGCAACGTTTCGAGCACGGTGTCGCCGCAGGCGGCGGCGACAAAGGCGGGAGCGGCCAGGGCCGAGACGCTGTACGCGCGGCGGACGTTCCAGCCCTGCTCCAATTGATCGGCGAGCAGGGGGTCGAAGGCGCGCAGGACGACCGGGACATGTGGGGCGGCGTCGCGGGCGGCCACGGCGGCGTGGAGGTTCCCCAGGTCGCTTTCAGAGAGTGCCAGCAGCGCCGTGGCCTCGGACAGCCCCGCCGCGCGCAGCGTCTCGGCGTCGGCCTCCGTCCGGGCATCCAGCGTCCGCACGCCCTCACCAAGCAGGGGCAGCAGCGTGTCCGGCTCCCCGCTCAGGCGGATGACCGTTACCTGCGCCCGCCCCACCGTCATCGCCTGCGCCACGCGCACCGACAGGCGGCACAGGCCCCAGATCACAAACCGTTTGCCCGACAACATGGGGCTAAATTGGCGGCTGCCTTCTCTTTCTCCTGCCTGCGGGGTGGACTACATCCGGCCGCTGGAAGCCGTCGCCCCCATGCTGGTGTCTCTGACGACCGTGAACTAGCCGGGGCCTCTCACCTCCTTCATGTAGAAGTCGTTAAGGCGGGTCAGCAGTTCGTCAGCGTTGATTTCAAGAAAGTTTTCCGGCACAAGGAGCTGTCGGCCATAACAGGCGTTAGCGTCAATTCTGAGCTGAAGTGATTTGAGCCGTGGAAGTCTTTCCAAATAGGCTTTGTCTTTCATCACAATGGCGACAAAACGGTACTTTGAGATCAGTGGGGTCTTTAGAAAAGGGTTTGGTATAAGGCGGCGTTCTCTGGTCCAGGGGCCGATCCTTTGGATTTCGTCCCAGGCAATTTGGCCGACCATGTAAGTGGATACATGATCTACAATGCCGGTTCTGTTAATTATCATTGCCGGTTCGTTGCGCTGGAAGGCTCGCCGTAGGCTAGATACATAGCCAAAGAAGTAGGGGACGCCGATGACCAACACCCCGACTTCCAGCAGACCCAGCAAACCCAAAAGGCGGTTGGGCCAGCTCTTTATCAGAGTCAGGTGTATGGCTCCTCCACCGAGGAAGACAATCATAGGCAGGAGGAGGATGCAAAAAACGCGATAAAACACTACCAATTGGCCCAGCATCCGCCGGTTGTAGGCAATCTGTATCGCAGCATCTTCGGCCACTTGACACCTCCCGCTTTACTCCACCGCCCCCACCAGTTCGTTCACGTCCTCGATCCCATTCTCTGCCAGATACGTTTCCAGCCCCGTCACCACGTCCGTCACCGCCGTCGGGTTCACGAACGTGGCCGTGCCCACCGCCACCGCCGTCGCGCCGGCCAGCAGGAATTCGATGGCATCCGTAGCGGTCATAATGCCGCCCATGCCGATGAGGGGGACATGGGGCAGGGCGCGGTGGACCTGCCAGACGCAGCGCAGGGCGACGGGCTTGACGGCGGGGCCGCTCAGGCCGCCGGTGATGTTGGCTAATCGAAATTTGCGCTTGCGGACGTCAATGGCCGTGCCGAGCAGGGTGTTGATCAGCGAGAGCGCGTCCGAGCCGGCGTCCACGGCGGCGCGGGCGATGGGGACCAGGTCCGTGACGTTGGGGGATAGCTTGGTGATGAGCGTCAGGTTGGTGACTTTACGCACCTCGCGGATGAGTTCGCCCGTCAAAACCGGGTCCACGGCGAAGTCGCAGCCGTGCTTGACGTTGGGGCAGGAGATGTTGATCTCCAGCCCATGCACGCCGCCCGCCTCGGTCAAGCGCTCGGCGAGGTAGACATAATCCCCAACCTCATAGCCGACGAGGTTGACGATGACCGGCACGTCGAACTGCCGCAGGAACGGCAGCTTCTCGGTAATGAAGTTGTCTATGCCGCCGTTTTGCAGGCCGATGGCATTCAGAATACCCGAAGGCGTCTCGACGATGCGCGGCGTCGGGTTGCCCAGTCGGGCTTCGCGCGACGTGCTCTTGACGACGCAGGCGCCGATCTTGGTCAAGTCCACGACTTCGGCCATTTCGCTGCCGAAGCCGAACGTTCCCGAACCCGTCACGATGGGGTTCCGCAGCGTCAGCCTGCCGATTTTAACAGACGTGTTTACCATTTGACCTCCGACGCCTCGAAGACCGGCCCATCCACGCAGCAGCGGACGCGGCGGCCGTCGGTCAGGTCCAGCACACAGCCCATGCAGACACCGATGCCGCAGGGCATGGACACCTCGACCGAGAGCTGGCAGGGGACGCCGAGCGATTGGCACAGGTCGCCCACGGCCCGCATCATCGGGGTCGGCCCGCAGCAGTAGACCGTGACAGGCTGCCCCGAACGCTCACGCAGGACCGGCTCCAGAACGTCCGTGACACGCCCCGGCGTTCCGTGCGAGCCGTCCTCCGTTGCCGCCCGCGCGTCCACATTCGCCGCCGTCAGCTCCGTCTGGCACAGCAATAAATCCTTGCGGCGCGCGCCGATGATGAAGAGCAGTTTAGGGTCAACCTGGGTGATTTGCAACTCGCGGGCCAGGAAAACCAGCGGCGGGACACCGTAGCCGCCGCCGACCATGATGTGCGTCGCGCCGGGGCGGTCGTCGGGCCGGAAAATGCGCCCGCCGAGCGGCCCGACCAAGTCCAGCGTGTCGCCCGGTATTTTGTGCGCCATGCCCTGCGTCGTCGCGCCGACGATGGAGTAGAGCAGGCTAATTTGACCTCGTTCCCGGTCCACGGTGTAAATGGAGAACGGCTTACGCAGGAGTGGGTCCGTCCGCTCCGCCGTGAGCGCGTTGACAAAGTGGCCGGGCCGGGCCAGCGCGGCGATGATGGGGGCCTCGCAGATGATGACTTTATGATCCGCGATGATCTCGTCGTTGGCGAGGATAGGGGCGAAGACTTGTCTTGGAAAGACTTGTTGGAGCATGGAGCGAGTTCCTCAAGGAAGGGCAGGGCTGCCGCAAAGCGTGAGTATGGTGTTGATCAACGATTTCAATTCCGGGCACTGGCTGATTGCTACACTCAGGTCGTTCTTATCGAGAACCACGGCTGCCTCGCGCGGCTTCACATACGTCCGCTTTTTGCCGATCCGAAAGATCTCCGCAATGTGATAAGCCGGTGATTTGTCATGGTTGACATCTTCAGGCTTTCCGGGCGGGGCGTTCCTGTTGTGTCCTGCCAGGGATTTGATCGTATCCCAGTAGGGAAGAAGCCATGCCTCAAAGTCGTGCTGTGCGGCATGAGGATAAAACTTGGGATTGTCCTTGACCCACCCCCGCATCTTCCTCTTGGCGTCTTCGGCATCCGTGAAGTCCCGCGTGTTCAGGTCTTTGTTCGTGTAAACATCGGTCAGCGCAATCACGGCATTGTAAGCGCGCGGTCCTGAGAGCAATTTTTCGACAAGGCGTTTTAGTTCTTCCCCTTTAGGAATTCGGCCATCCTGTGGTTTTGCGTCTATGTTGGGCATGTTTTCTGCCAAAGAAGCGGTGAGGTATCTTCGCAATGCAGGTAGAAACGCCCGCTCGGTCCTTCCCTCCACGATGAGCGCGATTCTCATGCGCGACCCCCCAAGATGTTCATAGCCCAAAGCTCATCCAGCGTATAATCGGCCAGCCATCGTTCCAGATCGAATGTCTCCCCCCAACTCATCGTCGTGACGCCATCCTCTTGGTCGCTGACAAGAATCTCCTCTGGTTGTAGAGCGCGAACGAGCCTGTCGGCATGGGTCGCGACCAGCAGTTGCGTTCGCTGGGAGGCTTCTCGCAACAGGTCTGCGAGCAGACTCAGCAATTGAGGATGCAAGCTAACCTCCGGCTCGTCAATCAAGGTGATAGCCGTCAAATCCTTGCTTAATAAAAGCGTGGTCAGCCAGAGGAATCGCAATGTCCCTTCCGAGAGCTGACTCATGTAGAACGGTTGGGAGAAGTTGCGGTCCTTCCACGTCATTGCCAGCGTTCCCGCCGCAACAGGTGGGAAATTCAGTTTTTCAAAATCAGGGAAAGCGGATTTGAGTGTATCACCGATTACTTCAAACCTGTCAGGGTCTGTTTCTCGCAGATAATAAAGACAAGAAACAAGGTCTTCGCCGTTCGCCCCCGGCAGCGTCACCGGGCGCATCGGCTGTGGCAGCCGAACAGGACTGGCCGGAAGGACATTCAATGCCCCATAAAAAGTAGATGATGCCAGCCGTTGACGCAGGTTCTCCGGCTCCGCAAACATTTTGGGGACTTGTGACAGTGAAGTTTCGTAACGATTATGTTCCCAGTTCGGTTGCAGCAGCCGGCTGTTTTCCACCTCGTAATACCGAATATTCGTTCCGCGCGAGTCAATGTGCTTGAAGGGGTGGCTGTGGCCTTTGTTCTTCTGTGTCAGCGTTTCCAGGCCGATCTCGTAGAACTGACCTTTTGGGTTGATTTGCACATCGTACTGTAGCGGCTCGTAGTGGGGGACACTCATCCGCAGAGCAATCTCCAAAGTTTGAGCCTTGTCGCGGGTGATGACTTCGCTCAGGCCGCCGTAGTCAGAAATTTTTGAATCCAGTTGGCCCTTTGCGGAAGCGGCAAGCAGGGAGAAGACTTCAAGCAGCGACGTTTTTCCGACGCCATTGGCCCCAATCAACACCGCCAGCGGGCGCATCTCCAAAGACACGGACAACAGCCGGCGATACCCCTGAATAGAGATGTGTTCAAAGGAAGAGGTTTGTTCCGTCATAGGATATTCCTCGGTCAGTCTCGGTGCATGTTTATGCAAGCCTCAGCAGGTGGGTCGCCATCTCGTCAAACGTCAGGGCGCGGGGGCAGTCGGCGTCGGGACGTCGGCACTGGTGGTCAAACAACAGCGCCTGCATCCCTGCCGCCCGCGCGCCCGCGACATCGAGTTCATACCAATCGCCGACGTGCAGGGAGGACTGGGGCGCGGCGTCCGCCTGACGCAGCGCCTCTTGGAACAGGCGCGGGTTGGGCTTGGTGACGCCGACAATGGCCGACACCGCCAGGGCGTCCAAATAAGGCGCGATGCCCAGTTCGGCCAGCAGCGCGGGCAGTATCGCTTCCCAATCGGAGACTGCGCCGACCGTGAAGCCGCGCCGTTTCAGTTCCACCAGCAGGCCGGGTGCGTCCGGGTGAAGGCGGCGCGTGAACGGCACGGCGGCGAACGCCGCGACCAGCGCCTGCCAGCACTCGTCATCGGCCAGCGGGCGGCCCAGCGCCCGCCACATCCGCGCCACCGCCTCACGCATCGAGTCGGGCGCATCCCACGGAACGCCTTCAAGGTAGCGGGCCAGGGCATACGCTTCGCCCGCCCGGAACGCACAAGGCAATCGCGCCTCGTCCAGCGGCGGGCCGACCGCCCGCGCCGCCAGCGCCAGCCGCGCGGGCAGGGGCGGGTCGTCAAAGACAAGGGTGTCGCCGATGTCGAAAAAGATAGCCTTGATGGGAGGCATGGGTTATTGTACCAGACGAGGCCGGCAAAAAAAGTCCCCGGCACTATAAGTGCCGGGCTACCCTCAGTGGAAGTGCCTCCGGCACTGAGGATAAGTCCCCTTTGTCTCTGCCTCCGGGGATTCTTCAGCCGCGAAGTGGCTTTCACTCAGGGTAGCCCGGCCTTTCAAGGCCGGGTATTCAGAGGCAATCGCCCTGCCGAGTGTCGCCCCTACCGTCTGCCGACCTTTTATTTTGTCGCCTGGCGGATGTTTTCTTCCACCGGGTCGAAGAACCCGGACGCCAGCTTGACCCGCTCCTGCATCTCGCGCGAAATGGCATCCCAATCCGCCTCGCCCAGCCGCCCGTGCAGCGTGTCCGCCAGGGCGCGGCTATCGGATGAGGGCCGGGGCGAGTCCAGCAGGCCAGCGACCCGGTCGCGCAGCAGGGCAGGGTCTTGCAGCAGTTCGGCGTCCAGTGGCGTCGTGCCAAAGTCCGATTCGGGGAAGTTCAGGTACTCGATGACATCTTGGGTAGTCTGGTTCATGACATGGGTTTACCTCCGCCGGCCCGCCCGCCAAACCTTCTCTGTCGTCTATGCCGGGGGCAGCTTGCGGAGCAAGGTGATCCGCCCGATGGGAACCCACTCGACGACCAAAATATCCCCGTTGTGCAGGAAGTTGGCGGCGTGGGGGTGGATGAACTTGCCGGGAATGAACGCCGCACGCGGGGCGTCGCGCAGGTTTGAGGGGTAGCCGTCGCCGAGTGAGGCCAAGACGCGGTTGTCCTTGTCCAAGATCGTCAGCACACTGTCGAGATCGGGCACCAGCATTTCGTCCCCGCGCAGCTTGAAGTGGCAGGGCTGCCGCATCCCGGTCGTGACGAACGAGCGGTGCTTGCCGTCCAGCGTGAAGTATTGCAGGCGGTGGTTGGCCCGGTCTGCCACGACCAGGGCCGGCTCCCCTTGCCGCGTGTCTACCCATAGGCCGTGCGGTGTGTGCAGCTTGCCCGGCTCCGTCCCCGCGCCGCCGAAGGTGCGGACATATTCGGCCTGCGCCGAGTATTGGTGTATCCAGCTCGATCCGTAGCCATCCGCGACGTAAAAGCCTCCGTCCGGCCCGAAGGCGACATTGGTCGGCACGAACGGGCTGCCGTCTTTGTAGACATTGGCCTCGGCAGGCGTCCCTTTCTGCCAGATTACCTGCCCGTCCAGCGTCGTCTTTGTCACTGTCTTATGGGCCGTGTCGCAGTGGTATAGGTACTCGTGCTTGCCCTCTTTCCGCAGGTCCAGCCCGTGCCCGCCGCCCCGGAACTGCTCACCCCACGAGGTCAGGAAGTGGCCGTTCCTGTCGAAGACCACGATGGCATGACCGACGGGGCTGCTCGGATGGACGGTGTGCGCGATGTAAATGCGGCCCCGCGCGTCCTGTGCGATGCCCTGCGTGTCGCCCCACTTGATGGAAGGCGGGGGCACCAGCCAGTCGGGCACCCACTCGTATCGGTGCGCCCCCTGCCCCAGAATAATCCGCCCCGCGCCATCCCCCTTGCCCAAAACGTCCGCCAACGCCGCCTTTGTCAGAGATAGCCCCGCCGCCGCCAAAAGGCTTCGCGTCAGAAACTCCCGCCGCGTCGTCGCCCGTGACGACACCCCCTCCGCCTGGTCTTCCCCACCGTTCATTGTCCCCATCCTTTCCGCCAGTGCCGGATGCCGGCTCCTCTTTTCACGGCCTGCCGCAAGTCCGTTTGCGGCGACGTGTAGTTCATTGTGACACGAAAGAACACATAAAGTTGCAACTGTGCCAGGGGCAAAGGTACAATCCTTTTACGATAGCAACCTATCAGATAATGAGAGTCAGCGACGAGATCGCCCGCCGATTCCAGCCGGAACGTATCATCCTGTTTGGTTCCTACGCTTACGGCACACCTACTGAGGACTCGGATGTGGACTTGCTGGTCGTCATGCCGTTTCAGGGACAGCCTATTACCAAAGCCATTGAGGTGCGGCAGGCGATCCACGCAGGCTTCCCAATGGGCCTTCTAGTCTACACCCTTGGATTACGTCCAGCAGCGCATCGCGATGAATGACTTCTTTATTATCGAAATCACCCAGAAGGGAAGAACCCTTTATGCTGCCGATTACGCACGAGTGGGTTGACAAGGCTGAAGGGGACTGGGAAAGCGCAGGCCGGGACTATCGCGCTCGAAAGGCTCCCAACTTTGATGGAGCGTTCTACCACACTGGTGTCTGGGTGATCCTGGTGATGCTCGGCATGGGCGGCATCTGCCGCGCCAATGGCCTCCCGGCCCCGCGCGCCGTCACTCTGCCGAGCACCGCGCCGTCCGGCTCCCCCGCCGTGGACCGCATCGCGGTCGTTTATTATCCTGCTGCGCCGGCTTTCCCGCCGACGCCTGCCGTGGTCGCCCTGCCGCCGAGCGGGGGCAGCGCGCGTGACCCGATCATGCGGCGGCTGGCGCAGCACCTCGCCGCGCAGGGGATCGCATGCGCCGTGATGGACCTGCCTTATCACGGTTTCCGGCGGAGGCCGGGCGTGTCCCCTGCCGCGCCGTATCTGGAAGGCAGCGTCGCCTCTTCGGTGCAGGCACTGGGGCAGGCCGCGTCCGATGTCCGCACCGTGGCCTCCTGGCTGTCCGTGCAGCCCGGCATAGACCCGCGCCGACTGGGCGTGGTCGGCATCAGCCTGGGCGCGATCGTGGCGCACCTGGCGATGGGGGAGGACGCGCGCCTAGGAGCGGGCGTCGCCGTCTTGGGCGGCGGTGACTTGCCGGACTTGTCCCGGACAAGCGTTCTGGTCCGGCTCCTCCGGCGGCTCTACTCTCAGCCCCTAGACCCAACCACGCTGGGCAGGCTGGGCATCGTGGACCCGCTGACCTACGCGGGCCGCAACCGCCCGCGCCGGGTCCTGATGATCGAGGCCGCCCGCGACCTGCTGGTCCCGCCGTGCGACTCGACCGCGTTGTGGGAGGCGCTAGGCCGCCCGCCGATCCAGTGGCTGGATGTGAACCATTTCGCCTTGGGCCTGACGCCCGAGTCAGCCTTTCGGGCAGCCTCGGCTTACCTCTGGTCTGTCTGGAACGGGCAGCCGATCACCAGCGGCGACGCTTTGCCGCAGGCGGGGGCGCCGACCCTCAAGTTCGGCCTACTGGCGCAGTGGGGGCGGCCCATCACGCCTGCCCTTCAATGGCAGTTCTATACGTTCGCGTGGCGGCGCGATCACCTGTCGCTCATTCACGCCGACCTCGGCCTGACCGGGCGCGGCCCCTTCTTGGGTCTGGGCGCGACCGTGACGCCCTTTGTGGACCTCGGCGTTTCGCCACGCTTTGATCGGCACGGCGTCCGGCCTTATGTGGCCTTCCATGTCGTGCTGTAGGCCGTGCCTATTCGGGAGCGGCGTCACCGGGCAAGAGGTTCTCTTGCAAAGCCTCCTGGGCTAACCTTGCATACTGCTCGTCGGGGAGCGTTAGCACATTTCCCCACGCTGCTTGTGCCTCTGCCGAACTGCCGATCTTGTTCAGGGCGTGCCCCAAATAGTAATGAGCACGTGCCCAGTCTGGATACTGCTTTACTGCTTCCTGATACCACTCAGAGGCAGCGTGATAGTCCTTCTTCTGCGAGTAAACGCTGCCCAAGTTGTGCAGCAGCCACTTATCGGGATAACCTAACTGATGTTACGCAGACAATTTGATGCTTGTCCGCGTCCTTAATTTTCTTCTGGTAAAATACGGTTATGAGTCCTCTGGATAAGCCGCTTCTGGACCTGTACGCCGACTACTT
>JAABUH010001482.1_pt1 | contig 25985 bp, 23 predicted proteins | sample 5559121 | NCBI WGS metagenome assembly JAABUH01 (sample SAMN10711871, study PRJNA513364) | rock metagenome | isolation source: Antarctica rocks | place: Antarctica: Victoria Land, Battleship Promontory nord | collected 2015-12-28
TATTAGACACCTCTACTTTACCGTTAGTCCGTCCTGCTCAATCCCGCCTAAGCCTGGCGGGCAACCATACTATCTAGGACGACTCCCGCACAAGGTAGCAACTTGGGTTATTAGTCTAATGCTGTGGACAGGGTTGGACCGAACCCTCTCCGTTTCTTATTTTGCTGACCGCCGGGGCGATGCAGGCCTGTTCTGGTGGGGGAGTCTTCTTCTATCAATCGTCTTTGCGGTCGGGCTATACCAAATTATAAAGGCCGGGGCGGCGGGGCAGGGGGAGCCGCCGTCTTCCGGCAAGGCCAGTGTGGCGCTCCTTGTCAGCAGTCTGGGATTCGGGATTGTAGCGGCGCTCCACATCCAGAGCGTCATGGAGCGGATGGCGGCTCCGCAAGTGCCGCTAGCTCTCAAGTTCGGGTTCGGCGTCTTAACTGTCATCAACCTGGGTGCGGGTCTTTGGTGGACAGTCGGCAACTATCGGGAGTGGCGCAACGGGCAAAAGATTTCTATCAGCGCGGCTTGATCGGCGGCTATCTCTTTTACAGAAGGCAAACCATGAGTACATCAAAGTCGGAAACGACACCGGAAGCGGCGTCACGGTGGGCGGCGGAGTGGCTGGATGGGGTGGCGGACGGCTCCTAAACGATGAGCCAGCGGAAGTTGTCATCGGTGGAGACGCGCGGCGGGGGTCTGGAGGCGGTGACGGCGCTGGCGCGTGAGCGGGGCGTTCACCTGCTCCTCCTGGGAGACGACAAGGGGGATGAACTGGTCGCGGCCAGCACGAAGCCTTTCGAGGTGATCTGCTGAGAGTGGCCCCGGCCTTTAGGACCGGGCAGGAGGCGAAGATGCACGAGATTTTAGCGCCTTTGATTGCGGGGATCATTCGGTTCTTTCTCGGCTTGTTTGAGTTCCTGGGGCTTGTTTGCGAGACCGATTTCCGCCTGACGGACGGCTTTTTCAGCGCGAAAACGCTTGTCGCTGTTGTCGCTGTTCGTCACCGAATGCGGCGCCGCAGAGGGGCGTCGGGCGCGCTTCAAGAGGCCACCCAAGCGCTGCTTTTTGCCCCGTTTAGGAACCCGTCTGCCGGGGAACGAGGAAAAAGCCATGTTTTCCAGAGACTTGCCAACATTCTCTTCCTTCCTGACGCGCCTGCGCTCCTCCCTCGCGGCCTTAACCGGCATCATTGGCCCCCGCACGACCGACGAATGGGAGCCTCTGTATGCGAACGACCCGCGCTTCCAGGACGAAAACTACGAAGTCGTTTTCGCCACCACCCGCTCCGTGAATTAATAGGGCGGTGCCTGCCGCCCAATCTCCATCGAAACCCTTCTTGACAAATCCCTCGCCGGGCCGCCATACTAAGGCTGTCATGCTCACCGCGACGTTTATCCATGCCCCCGGCGTCGGCCCCGCGACGGAACAGTCGCTGTGGGCGCAGGGGGTGACGTCGTGGGGGGATTATTTGGAGCGGGCCGAAGCGCTGAAACTGGCCCCGCGCCACAAGGGCATTTTGCGGGGGACGGTGGAAGACAGCCTCCTTGCTTTGGAAGAGGGGCGGGCGGATTACTTCGCGCGGAACCTGCCCCGGCGGGAGCACTGGCGGGCGACCTCGCAGTTTCCGAAGATCGGGTATCTGGACATCGAGACGAACGGCGGCATCAGCGCCGACTCGATCACCGTCATCGGGCTGTACGACGGCTTGGAAACGCACTTCTACGTCAAGGGCGAGAATCTGGCGCAGTTCGCGTATGAGGCCCAGGACTATGATGGCTTCGTGACCTTTTTCGGGACTGGCTTCGACGTGCCGTTTCTCAAACGCCGCTTTCCGGTGCTGGAGTCGGTGTTTGCTGATCGCTTCCATGTGGACCTGTGCCCGCTGCTCAAGCGGCTGGGGCATACGGGCGGGCTGAAGCGCATCGAGTCGGCGCTCCATATCGCCCGGACGCCCGAAACGGACGGGCTGGGCGGGATGGACGCGGTGCGGCTCTGGCGGGCGTGGCGGCGGGGCGGGCGCGGTGCCGAGGAGGCGCGGCGCCTGCTGCTGCTCTATAACCAGGAAGACGTCGTCAACATGCAGGCATTGCTCCGCTACGCTCTGCCGCGATTGACCGCGCGGGCCGGGTATACTGGGGGGTGAGATTTTGCCCAAGTCCCTGCCCTGAACGGCAGGGCTGTAAAAGAGCAAATCCCCGCCTTTCACTCCGCTACTGCACTGGCAAACCCGGAGGGCGGAGCGGAGCGACTAGGAGGCGCGGGCAGAAGAGATGCCTATGGCATTGCGCCCGCGCAGGCGGGGGCTTGCACCAATAAAGCTCAGGGGTTCAGCCCTGGGGGGAGTAAAGGAGAACCCTTCTTATGGTACAGCAGGAAACGGGCGGCGGCACGGGGGAACCCAGCCTGACCGAAGAAGTGCAGGCGCAGCCGGAGGCGACGGGTGAGGCCGGAACGGAGATGCCGGCCCAGTCCACGTCATTGAACCGGGCCGAGCGCCGGGCGCAGGCCAAGGGCAAGAAGACGGGCGGCGGGGCGGCAAGCGCCGGCCTGCCCGCGTCCGGCGGGCTGCGCGGGCCGAACCCGCGCACGACCGGCGCGGCCACCCCTGTCCGCGTCAACCGGACCGGCAGCCGGTCCAAATAGTTTTGCGAGAGCACGAAGCGCCGAATCGGTTTGCCCGGTTCGGCGTTTTGTAGTGAAAGGAGAGAGTCCATGTCCCCCTTGTTTCACCGCCCGCTCGGCGTGGCCGCGCTGGGCCTGACCCTCCTCGCCGGGCCGCTCGCCGCCCACGCCCAGATGGGCAGCCGGATTGACCCGCAGGCGCGCACCCTCCTGGACGAGATGGCCGCCGCGCATCAGGCGCTCTCCGGGCTGAAGGCTACGGTCGTCGTTCGGAGCTACGGGGCGGGGAGCGACCGGGGGCGGACGATCACCTTTGCGTTCCGCCGCCCGAACCAGGCCAAAGCCGCCGTTGCCGACAGGACCGGCCCCCTCGCGCAGTTGAGCGCCGACGGCAAGAACCTGATTGTCTACTCGGTCCACAATAAGCAGTACACCCGCCAGGCCTCGCCCGCCGGTCCCGATGCCATCGCCGAGGTCCTAGGCCAGACGGGGGCGCTGCTGCCCGCCTTTCTGGCACGTCCCGCCGTCCTCACCCGCGTCCTGGTCCGGCCCGGCGTCAGGGTGGCCAGGGCGGGCGCGGGCACCGTGGCGGGCGTGGCCGTGGACATCGTTACCGTCACGTCGCCCGTCACGCGGCGTGGCCCCGGTCTGACGCTTTCGCTGGCCGTGGGCCGGAAGGACCATTTGCTGCGCCGTCTGACGGAGAGTGCGCCCGGCTCCCCTGCCGGTCCCAAGGCGATGCACACCGAGACCGTCACCCGCCTCAAGGCAGACCCCGCCCTGACCGTGCGGGACTTCGCCTTCACGCCCCCGGCGGGCGTCAAAAAGCTGGCCCAGACGGCGCAGCAGGCGATGCACGACCCACGCTTGGTGCCGGGCGCGCGGCCATTTCCTATCCAGGCCAAAGACCTCGCCGGCCAGCCTCTCTCGCTGGCGCAGTATCGGGGGAAAGTGGTGCTGATGGACTTCTGGGCGACCTGGTGCCCGCCGTGCGTCGGCGAGATGCCCAACGTCATCGCCGCCTACAAGAAGTACCACGCGCAGGGATTCGACGTGCTGGGCATCTCGCTGGACCAAAATCGAGGCGCGCTGACATCGTTCCTCAAGCAGAACGCAATGCCCTGGCGTCAAGTCTTCGACGGCAAGTATTGGCAGAGCGTCGTACCTCGCCAGTACGGCGTCAGATCAATCCCCTTCGGCCTGCTCATCGGGCGTGACGGCAGGATCGTCGCGGTCGAAGTGGGCGGCCCGGATCTGGCCCCGGCGATTCAGCAGGCGCTGGCGAAGAAGACGGCGACGCGGTAGGAACCCCTCCCGCCTCGTACCTCGGCACCCTCCCCGAAGCGGGGAGCGGGAAGGCAGTCGCAAGGTCTCGTCTTCTTGACCGACGCTTTTTACGGCATAGACCCCCGCTTCCCCGGAAAACCGAATGATTACCTTTTCAGTCTCCCTCTCCGCTTCGGGGAGGGTGCCGAGGTACGAGGCGGGAGGGGTTCCGGCTGCCTAGTGCTCGTCCGTGTTGGACTCCTGGCGCTTCTTTTCGCGGCGGAAAGTCCCGGACATGAGGCCCAGCGTGAGGAGCAGGGACAGGCCCGCGACGGTCATAAGGACAACGGCTTGATGTGGCATGGGTGAAAAGTTCCTTTCAGGGAGCAGTGTCGGGAGATAAGTCGGACCAGAACGCGGGCGGCACGTCGCCCACGGTGTAGAACGAGCCGGTGACGCAGATCAGGTCGTCCGCCCCGGCCTGCGACAGCGCGGACTGGACGGCATCGGCGACGCCCGACTCGACGATCTGCACGTTTGGAAAGTCATGGTGGCGGGCCGCTTCCGCCACATCGAGGGCGGGGCGCGGGCGGAACGCGGGCTGGGTCGCGATCAACAGGGCCGGATGCCGCACCGCCAGCGGGGCCAAAAACGGGGCGGGGTCGTGGTGCCGGGACAGGCCGACGACCAGGATTAGCCGCCGCCGGTCAGCGTCGTACTGGTCCCGCAAGGCTTCGGCCAGCACCTGCGCCGACATCTCGTTGTGCGCCACATCCACCACAACCGTTGGGCGCTCCCGCACCTGTTCCAGTCGCCCCGGCACCCAGGCCGTTTCCAGCCCCAACCGCACGGCCTCATCGGCCAGCGGGGGCAGTACGCTCTCGGCGATGGCGTCCAGGGCGGCCACCGCCGTCGCTGCGTTCATGGCTTGGAAGGCCCCGCGCAGTTCCAAGTGGATGCCGGTCAGGGTCCGGCGCGGCGTGGTCAGGACGAGACCCGGCACTGGAAGTGCCGGGCTACCCTTGAGTGAAAGTCGCTCCGCGACTAAAGACACACTGGCCGTAGATACTTCCTCAGTCGCGGAGCGACTTCCATTCGCGAGTAGCCCGGCACTTCCAGTGCCGGGGGCGGCCTCCGGCGGGGCAACCGGAATCAGCGGCGCCCCGCGCTCTTTGCAGATACGCGCGATCACGTCCCATGCCTCGCCGCCGACGGGAACGCCCGTCACGCACGGGATGCCGGGCTTGACGATGCCTGCCTTCTCCGCCGCGATCTCCCCCAGCGTCTCGCCCAGCAGCTCGGTATGGTCCAGCCCGATGTTCGTGATGACCGTCACCAGGGGGCGGGCGACCACGTTCGTCGCATCCAGCCGCCCGCCCAGGCCGACTTCCAGCACGGCGCAGTCCACGGCCCGCTCGGCGAAGCAGCACAGCCCGACGGCGGTTTTTAGCTCGAACTCCGTCGTCGGCCCCAGCTCGGTCGCTTCCAGCGCCTCCACATGGGGACGGATCGCCGTCACCCAGCGGGCGAAGTCGGCGCGCGAGATCATCTCGCCGTTGATTTGGATGCGCTCACGGACATCGTAGACATACGGCGACAGGTACATGCCGACGCTATACCCCGCCGCCTGCAAGACGCCGGCCGCCATCGCCGTCGTGGACCCCTTGCCCTTGGTCCCGGCGATGTGAACGACGCGCAGGCGCTCCTGCGGGTCCCCCAGCCGGTGCAGCAGGGCGAGGAACCGCTCGTTCCCCAATTTGGTCCCCAGTCGCAGCCGTCCCTGCATGTACGCCAGCGCCTCGTCAAAATCCATACGGACGTTAGTATACCCGACCGGCGGAGCGCATGGATATGTTCGGATGTGTTCGGATATGATATAATGGGCTATCCAGAGGAGAATGATATGAACACGACGCTTCCAACGCAAGCCACGCAGTTCGACACCGCCGCGATCATGGGCGGCCTGTACGGCGACGGTATCCTGGGTCTCCCCGCTGCCTTCGAACGGGGGTGGGTGGAGGACCTGGGGGAGGACATCGAGGTCTTGTTCCAGGAGGCGCTGGCGCGTCCCGGCGGGGCGGTTGGCCGGGGGCCGAAGCGCTACTATGTCGAGATCCACCCGGAGCGGGTGCGCGGCTTTGTCCGCCTCGCCACGCATCCGTGGGTGGTCGCCGTGTGCGAGTCCGTCCTCGGCCCGGATTACCAGATCGTCGAGATCGGCTTCGACGTCCCTGGCCCCGGCGCGGTCCACCAGCCGTGGCACCGCGACTTCCCGGCCCCCGAGGAGACGCGGACCGGGCGGCGTTTGACCTCGCTGGCGTTCAACGTCACCGCCGTAGACGTGTTCGAGGACATGGGGCCGTTCGAGATCGCCCCCGGCACGCAATGGGACGCTCCCGACGGCTTCGAGCACGAGATGTTCGCGCCCAAGTCGCTTTACCCCCGGTACGAGGCGCGGGCGCAGCAGAAGATGCCCCAAATGGGCGACATTTCGGTGCGCTCCGCGCTGACGATCCATCGCGGCACGGCCAACCGGTCAAACAAGTCCCGCCCCGTCCTCGTCCTGGGCGTGGATGCGCCCGGCGCGGGCAACGCCGAGCGTCACGACCTCCAAGCGACGCGGGCTTTCAACGAGACTCTGCCCGCCGACCTGCGCCGGCACATGACGTACCGGGTGGTGGACAGGCTGGAACCCATCGTGCAAGCCCACACCATCGAGGGCCTGGTCATGGGCGAGGCTTAAAATGCCGCCACGGGTTGAAACCCGTGGCGCCTCTACCAGCCGCGCAGCCGCTTCAGGTCTTTGTAGGCCAGGACGATCTCCTGCATCTCGGCGTTGGCCTGTTCCTGCGCCCGTTCCCCAAAGTCCGGGGTGGTGCGACTCACCCGGTCGGGGTGGTGGGCCAGGACGAGACGCCGGAATTGCCGGGTCGCTTCAGCCTTCGTACAGGTCGGCGCCAGCCCTAGCCGACGGTAGCAGCCTTCGGACGGCGGAGACTGCGGGGGCATTGCCCCGTCGCTGCGGCGGAAGTTTTGGAACGCCTCGAACAGCGCGGCGAACTGCTCCGCCGCCCCCACCGAACTGACATGGAGTACCGCCCTTAGCCCTGACTTCGGCCCGGACCGCGACTCGATTTCCAGCACCCCATACTCGGTGATGGGGATGCCCTGCGGCTCCTGGAACGCGGCGCGCTGCCACGGCTTGCCCACGACCTGCGCGTCCCGTGGGACCTGCTCCTCCTCGATGAACCGCGTCATTCCCGCCTTGACTCGCAGGTGGGCATACTCGACGGCCTCATAGCCCCCGTTTTGCAGCACATACAGGCGGTCCGGGAAGAACAGCCAGCGCTGCGGGCCGAGGGAGAGGCAGTAGGGTGTGAGGTTGCCGGTCAGCCCCGCCGGGGCCTCGCGCCGCAGGATGGCGCGCGCCCGCGTCACCAGCGAGGACGCGCCCGAATCCCGCTTCCAGCCGTGCGCGTGGCCGCGCGCCGTGATCTGCCAGACCCGCTCGGTCCGCGCCAGCGCGGCCAGCGCGTGGTTCAGCAGGGTCCATCGCTCCCGCGCGTCGGCGTCCAGGTGGAAATCCAGGTGGAAGCGCCGCCGCCGCGCGTCCGCCGTCCGCGCGCGCAAGAACGCCGCCGCCGTCAGCCCCGCCAGGGGCACGGCCAGGAGGACGTGGACCCAGGCGGACAGCAGAATGCCCACCGCGCCCCCGGCCAGAGTGGGCCAGGCCCAGCCGGGCTGACGGCGGACCGCGTTCATCTGCTTCAGCGCCGCCTGGGCCGACCGCGCGACCAGCCGGTCGGCCTCTCCCGGCTCCGGGGGCGGCGTCCCCACCCCATCGCCGCTCCTCTGCCGGTACTGGGGCTTCCCTTCGGCGCTCAGGGTGATCTGCATCCCGCGCGGCCTGTCATCACGCCTGATGCTTAACCGCGAGAAGACACCCGCACCCAACCCGACTGATTTTCGCTCCGCAAACGCCATGTCTTCTGCCGGCTTTCCTTCCCTCTTCGCGTCTCATTGCCCACGCCGCCGCGATTGTTCGCTGCGAGGTGGGTGTTTCCCTGCTTTTCCCTTTGTTGGGCAGGTTTCTATCGTCCTCGCGGGCACCGTATGCTATAATCGTGTAAGGACTAATGCTTTGACTACCGAAACGATACGAACCTCCGCACTGCCGCAAGACGCGCCGCCCGCGCCCCCGGCCTACTTCCTGTCGCTGACGGTGGAAAACTTCCGTTGCTTTGGCCTGGCCCAAACGCTTGACCTGTCTCGTGGCGAAAACCGCCCCGCCCCGTGGACGATCATTCTGGGGGAGAACGGGGTCGGCAAGACCACGCTGCTGCAATGCCTCGCAACGTTTCAGCCAGAGTTTATTAGTTTTCCCAATATTATTGATAAGAGTGGTCAAGGTAAGGTCTTTGGTGCTTTCGTGGCTAGTATGGCTAATATCCGTGCATTAGGTTTTTCTCCTGAGAATACTAGCCGTCTCAAAAAGGGCTATAGAATACATTGCGGTATGCGTATTGGTAACAACTTAAAGACATATGAACCTGAACCATTACTTCTTAGGCTGGGAGTAGCAGGTGATGATTTAGGGATAGCTACTTCCTCTGCCACCACAGGGGATGTAGGTGGCTTGATTTGCTACGGCTACGGCGCAAGTAGGCGCATGGGCAAAGCGTCCCTCTCCGAACAGCGCACCGACGATACGACTGCAAGCCTCTTTTCGGATGACGTTGATCTCATCAACGCTGAGGAGTGGCTATTACAAGCCGACTACGCCGCCAGTAGAGCACTGTTCGATCCCAGTCTTATGCCTGGAGACAATCCCCTAAGCAGAGCACCAAAAAGCAACACGCGCGCCGCGAAGCGCCGGGACCAGATCAAAGACATCCTTAAGGCGCTTCTCCAAGACATAGATATAAACGATGTGCGGTTTAGCGACCCGGAGAGGGAACTCAGCGCCCCATTTGTGGAGTTCCATACGCCTTACGGGTGGGTGAGGCTGAAAGACCTGAGCCTCGGCATCCGGACGCTAATTACTTGGATGGTGGACCTTGCCAGCCGCCTGTTTGACCGCTATCCTAAGAGCGCAAACCCGCTGGCGGAGCCTGCCGTCGTGCTGGTGGACGAGATTGACCTGCACCTGCACCCGCGCTGGCAGCGGACCCTGCTCGGCTTCCTCAGTGAGCGGTTCCCCAACACGCAGTTCATTGCCACAGCCCACAGCCCCCTCGTCGTCCAGGCCGCCGAAGACGCCAACATCGTCCTGCTGCGCCGGGAGGGCGACCATGTGGTGATTGAGAACCACATGGAACCAATCAAGAATTTGCGCGTGGATCAAATCCTCACCAGTGAGCTGTTCGGCCTGGAAAGCGCCCGCCCACCGCAGGTCAGCCCGGCCCTGGAAGAGCGCAAAAAGATACTCTCCAAAGCGCGCTTGACGAAGGCGGACCGGGAACGGCTGGCCGCCCTGGAAGCGCAGATCGGGGACCTGCCGACCGGGGAAACGCCGGAAGACTTGCAGGCGATGGACATCATCCGGCGCGCGGCGGAACTGCTCAAAGCTCAATAAGGGCGGCTCAGGGTGATCAAAATCTCAAAGCCTCCTGCCCCCGCCGTGCTGCAACGGCGCGGGCGGGTGAAGCAGGCGAAACACTGCGCTGACTATGACCGCGCCCCGGCGGACTATGACGCGGGGACAAAGACGTTCGCCTTCGACGCCGTGCTCTACGGGCATACGACGGTCAAGCAGGCGCTGATCGCCGCGCAGCACGGCAAGTGCTGCTTCTGCGAGAGGAAGATAGGCGGGGAAGGGGACGTGGAGCACTTCCGCCCCAAAGCGAGCTTCTGTCAGGGCAAAGGCTTCCCGCTAGAGCGTCCAGGCTACTACTGGCTCGCCTACGACTGGGATAACCTCCTGCTGGCCTGCCCGATTTGCAACCAGCGGTTCAAGAAGAACTACTTCCCGCTGGCGGACCCGGCGAAGAGGGCGAGGAACCATCGCGGGGACTTGGCTGAAGAGAAGCCACTGTTCATCAACCCCGCCGAAGAGGACCCGGCCCGCTTTATCGCCTTCCGTCAGGAAATCGCCTATGCGATACACGGCAACCGACGTGCGAAAGAGACGATCCGCGAGCTTGGGCTAAATCGAGAGAACCTGAGCGAAGAACGGCGCGACCATCTCGACCGCCTGATTTTTCTGCGTCAGGTTCTGGACCTGGAAGGGGAGTACGCTGGAACTGAGAAAGGGCGTCATATTTTGAAGGAGGCGCGGGCCTTTCTTCAGAAGGCCATTCTGGACTCGGCAAAGTTTACCGCCATGGCAAGAGCGGCGGCAGGTGAGTGAGGGAAAGGAAAAATCAATGACCACGTTGACCGACGCGCGGTGGCGCGAGTACGAAGACAAGGGCTTTTTGCGCTTGGGCAAAGTCCTGAGTGATGAGGGGCTGACTGCCTTGCAGGGGCGCATTGACGCCATCATGCTGGGTGAGGCGCCGGTTCCCTACGACCGAATCCTCATGCAGCTTGATAGCGTGGACGGCAGGAACCCCGGCGTCCAGAGCAGAGGCCATAAAGGGGCGACCCTGGCCTACCGCAAGATCCAGGATTTGGAATTGGACCCGCTTTTTCTCGACTACATGGGGCAGCCGATTTTCCAGGACATCTGCGCGCGGGTGTACGGGGCCGACACCCCGGTCGCCGCCTTCCGGGCGATGTTCATGAACAAGCCCGCGCGTCAGGGGACGTTCCTGCCCTGGCATCAGGACCGCTGGAATTATCTGGACCGCGACCCGATGATCACGGTTTGGACGGCGCTGGACCCGGCGACAAAGGCGAACGGCTGCGTGCAGGTGATCGAAGGCAGCCACACGTTCGGCCTGCTCAACCCGTCCGATCCATCGGGCTGGGTGACGCCGGAGCAGGCGGAGGAGCTGAAGGCGAAGTACGCGATCCAGTTCCTGGAACTGGCGCCTGGGGAAGCCGTCCTGCTCCATAACTGGCTGCTGCACGCCTCGGACATCAATGGAACGGACGTATCGCGCCGGGCGTTCAGCGTGTGCTACATGGACGCCCGGACGCAGGCATCCAACGGGGAAGAGTACGCCGTCGTGTTCGGGGAGGCGGTTCCGGCAAAGCTTTGATGCTTGCGTCTCTGTCGGGTGGGCCACGGGTCGAAACCCGAGGCTAGAGAGTGCCCAACGCCTTCCAGGTCTGCCAGTGCAGTCCAGGGGACGCAAAGACAAGCGGGCCGGACTCACAGGGGGTCCCGCAGGGACATGGCTTTTAGGAGCCTCACCCCAATAAAACCTCGGGTTTCAACCCGTGGCCCTCTCATAGAAGGTCTGCAATCGCCTCACGCCAGACGTTCGGGTCGCCGAAGCGAATGGCTTTGTCTATCCCGACGTTTTCCAGCAGCAGGGCCAGCAGCGTGAGCCGCTCGGTTTCGGAGCAAAATAACTGGCCCCCGATCAATTCGATCTTCTCAGGCGCGAGGTGGCGTCTTGGCCGGGCAATATCGCCGTTCCAAGCATGACCCTCCCGGCGGATATCCCACTCGACATCAGGAACAGTCTCAGCGTCCGGCAAGAGGTCGTACTTGGTATCCATCGCTTGTCCTGCTTCCCCTACCGAACGCCCCAGCCGAGGGCCAGGCCGATGTGGTAGACGGCGAAGGTCGCCCCCCAGGCCAGAGCGGTCATGTAGCCCGTCATAAAGAGCGGCCATGTCCAGCCGTTCGTCTCGCGCTTGACGACGGCGACGGTGGACAGGCACTGCATGGCGAGGACGTAGTAGATCATCACGCAGACGGCCAGCAGTGGCGAGAACATCGGGTCGGCCCGCAGCTTGTCCTTGAGCGTGCTGGAAACCTCCTCGGTCGTGCTGTTTTTATCACCGACGCTGTAGATTGTCCCCATCGAGGAGACGAAGACCTCGCGGGCGACAAACGACGAGACCAAGCTGACCCCGATACGCCAGTCGAAGCCCAGCGGCCGGATGAGCGGCTCGATGGCCTGCCCCGCGTGGCCCGCGAAGGAGGCGGCCAGGCTCTGCGCGGGCGGCGTCCCCTGCGGCGACTTCGGGTAGGTAGATAAGAACCACAGCACGATGCTGACCGACAGGATGACTGTCCCTGCCCGGCGCAAAAACAGCCAGGCGCGCTCGATCATGGTCATCAGCACGGTCCGAGCCGACGGCTTGTGGTACGGCGGCATCTCCAAAAAGAAAACGGGCGGGGCGCCGCGCAGCAGAGTCTTCTTGAACAGCCAGGCCATGCCGAAGGCCGCAACCATGCCCAAAAAGTACATCGCCATCATGGTCAGACCGGGCAAGGTGAAGATGCCTAGGACGCGCCGGTTGGGGATGAACGCCGCGATCATCAACGTGTACACGGGGATGCGCGCCGAGCAGGACATCAGCGGGGCGACCAGAATGGTCACGAGCCGGGATTTGCGGTCGTCAATCGTCCGCGTCGCCATGATGCCCGGAATGGCGCAGGCGAACGAGGACAGCAGGGGGATGAACGATTTTCCATGCAGCCCCACTTTGGACATGATCTTATCCATCAAGAAGGCCGCGCGCGCCATGTAGCCCGTGTCTTCCAGCAGGGCGATGGCGAAGAAGAGCAAGAGTATTTGCGGCAGGAACGTAAGCGTCGTGCCGACGCCCGCGATGATGCCGTTGACCAGCAAGTCCTGCAAGTCGCCCGCAGGCATGTTGGCCGTGATCAGGCTTTGCAAGGCGCTGACGCCCCGCCCGATCCAGTCCATCGGGACCTGCGCCCAGGTGAAAATGGTCTGGAAGACGAACGCCATCACGCCGAAGAAGATGAGGTAGCCCCAGACAGGGTGCATCAGGACCCGGTCCAGCGCATCCGTCAGGGTGGGGGCCGCCCGGCGCGGCTTGGTGACGACTTTGACCCCGACCCGGCCCGCCCAGGCGTAGCGCGACTCGACGACGGCCTCGGAAAAGTCAATACCCAGCGCGGTCAGGGCGTTCTTGTCCGCCTGGACATGCTGCATGACGGCGGGCGACCAGCGGCCCTCTTCTTCAGGCCGCAGGCCCTCAGCCATCAGCAGGCCGACCGCTTCGGTTACGCTCTGCCGGTCCGGCGTCCCGTGCTGCTCCCGGAGCATCCCAGCCAGCTCGGCGACCTCAACCTCGGCCTCGGTCGGCAGCACCCAGCCGCGCGGGGGTGGGGGCGTTGTCCGGGGCAGATCGCCAATCGCGCCCCGCAGCGCGTCCAGCCCGGCATTCTTCGAGACCTGGACAGGCCGGATGGGCACGCCCAGCGCCTTCTCTAAAGCCGCGATGTCCACGGCATGGCCGTTTTTGGCGGCCACATCAGTCATGGTCAGGACGATGACGGTGGGCAGGCCGAGGTCCAATATCTGCGACGTCAGATAAAGATTGCGCTCCAAGTTCGCGGCGTCCACGACATGGATGATGCCGTCCGGCTGCGGGACGTCCGTGCGGTGTCCGAGCAGCACGTCGCGCGCGATGGCCTCATCGGGGGAGCGGGGGGTGAGGGAGTACAGGCCGGGCAGGTCAATCAACGAGGCGTCGCCGTCGGGCAGGCGCACTCGACCTTCCTTCTTTTCGACCGTGACGCCAGGGTAGTTGCCGACCTTCTGGCGCAGGCCCGTAAGGGCGTTAAAAACCGTAGTCTTGCCGCAGTTGGGGTTTCCGACGAGCGCGTACAGGGGAAGCCTTGCTGCGCCTGCCGTCTTGCCGGACAGCGGAGCGGAAGTGGCCGTCATCACTCACCATCCTGGTCCAGCGTCTGGCCCGCAGCCGGGCCATCTGCGTACAGGTCGAAATCCGGCGGGCAGCGGCGCATGGTGATGACCTCGGCCTCGCGGCGGCGCAGGGACAGTTGATAGCCGCGAATCCGCACTGTCAGCGGGTCGCCCAGCGGGGCAACGCGGATAACCGTGATCTCGGTGCCCGGCGTAAAGCCCAGTTCCAGCAGGTGCTCGCGCACCTCGCACCCCGGCTGGAGGGTGAGGACGTGGCCGAACTCGCCGGGCCGCATCCGGCTCAGGGGCATGGCGGTGTGTCCGGTCTCATCCGGTCGAAACTCCGCCATCTCCACCGCCAGCCGGGTCGCCTTTTGCGAGGCGTACCAGCGGCACAGCAGGGATGGCGCGCGGCTCGATTGTTCATTGGGCTTCATCAAGATCACTCAGCCTTTGTATCTCCGACTGAATTAGTCGGAGACTTCACTTATCCTATTATGGCATTGGACGCATTTGATGTCAACGGGTTCACGCCAAATTCGCGTCCTGTTTGCGATTATTTTCACAAACCGCCACTTGACAGGACAGGTTCGGTTCGGTATAATGTTCCCTGTTGCCTCGGGGGTTCTAGGGATGGACATGAACGACAAGGGCGAATATGCCCTGCTCAAAGTCAAGCATCTCGCGCTGGAGCGGAGTATCTGCCTCAGTGCCCCGACAATGCCCAAGTGCCGCTACGACCTCATCGTAGACTGCGGCGAGCGGCTTGTCCGAGCGCAGGTGAAATACGCGGACGGCAAATGTTCTCAGACGACGGGTGCTGTTTACCTCAACCTCCGCAAAATCACACGCGGCAACAAGCCTGGCAAGCAGTTTTACACAACCAAAGAAGTAGACGTGCTTATTGTCTACCTGCCGAAGATAGACAAGCTGTTGTGGTTCGAGTCGCCATATTTTCACAACAAGCAAGCCATAATCATACCTTTCGAGCCGTCTAAAAACAACCAGACCAAAGGTTGTTTGATGGCTGAAGACCATTTCTGGTGAATATGCGCTCGTAGCTCAGTGGATAGAGCATCTGGTTGCGGACTAGAAGGCCGCAGGTTCGAGCCCCGCCGGGCGCACTAATATCAGAAAAACAAGAAGTCACCCTTTGCGGGTGGCTTTTTTGTTTTTGTCCCTCTTTCCTTGCCTGCACAAACCGTGCCAACTGCCCCAAACGGCTAAATTTTCGCAAACCAAGCCAATCCTGCCCAATTGTAACCTTGTGTCAACCTGTTTGCGGTTCGCTTTTCCGCGTTTGGTGAATATAACAGCAGATGGCTCTCCTTATGATTAGAAAGAACACCATGAAACTTCAACGCGCACTCGCCGGCCTCTGCGCCGCCGGAACTTTGCTGGCCGCCGGTACGGCCCACGCCCAGGACGCCATGGGCGGCGACATGGACAAGTCCCGCTATGGCGGCCCCGTCTACAGCGGCACCCCCGCACTGGCCGTCACCGCCTCGCTTGTCAAGGCGGGGGGCGGCCCGGCCAACTACTCCACGGCCAAGGCGCTGACCGCGATGGTCGGCCCCAAGCTGGTCACGGCGGAAGTCGGCAAGCTGACCAAGCAGTACGGCAAGGCCAGCGTCGGCTCCTGGCTGACCGTCTTCGACTTCGCCGTCAAGGACGCCCTGAAGATCGCGACCGGCGCGGGCGTCAAACTGCCCGACGGACCGCTTTCCGGCCACAAATTGGCAGCCACCCTGGTTGGCGCGGGGGCGGACAAGGACGGCACGTTCTACACCGAGTTCCTGCTGGACAAGGCCGTCACCCACAAAATCCACATGCAGGTGATGGAGGATATTGACTCCAAGTTCGGCGAACCCGCCGACAAGAACTATCACCGGCTGACCAACCAGGCAATGGTGGATGTCGCTCACGCCCTGGGCGTCAAGTCCGTCAAGGTCGCGTCGCTCCATTAATTCCTGATTCCTTTATTCCCGGAGCGACCAAAAGAGGCGGGCGGCAGATGCCGCCCGCCTCTTTGCTTGACCGTTCCCAGCGCTACAGTCCGGCCTCGACTGTGAAGGGAAGCGGAAGCGGACCATTGGTGCAGGTGACAATGGCAAAACTCTCCGGCGTCAGCCACCGGACATGGCTGTCCGCGAACAAATAGTTGCCGCCGCCGGAGTGCTGGGCGCTGCCGAGGACAGAGTGGCCGTAGGGCGCGGGAAGTTTGCGCCAGAAAAACTGTGAGCGCGGCGAGGATGCCCATGACGACCAGCAGCTCGATCAGCGTGAAACCACATCTTTATCATGTCAACAGGAACGGGGCCTGCGCGGGAAAGGGTTCGGACCGGAACGTTCCATGTCCCCCTTTTGTTGAAGGAGATATGACCAGCACGACCTTCCAGGATAAACTCACGGGTGCGGACCTCTGGCCCCTGACCGCGACGGGCATCGAGACGCTGCAAGTGAACGTCGGCAAGCGCTGCAACCAGGCGTGCAAGCACTGCCACGTCGAGGCCGGGCCGAGCCGGACGGAGAGCATGACGCGCGAGACGGCGGAGCAGGTCATCGGGGCTTTGCGCCGACACCCTCACATCAAGACGCTGGACATTACGGGCGGCGCCCCGGAACTCAACCCGAACTTTCGTTACTTAGTGACCGAGGCGAAGGCGCTGGGGCGGCACGTCCTGGACCGCTGCAACCTGACGATCCTGTTCGAGCCGGGTCAGGACGCTCTGGCCCGATTTCTGCGCGACTTTGATGTCGAAGTGGTCGCCTCGCTGCCGTACTACCTGGCGCAGCGGACCGACGCCCAGCGCGGCCTGGGCGTCTTCGACCTCAGCATCGAGGGCTTGCGCCTTCTGAACTCTTTGGGCTACGCGCGGGACGGCGGCCCCGCCCTCAACCTGGTCTATAACCCCACCGGGGCGTTCCTGCCGCCCGCCCAGGGCGAGATCGAGGCCGAGTACAAGCGGGAATTGGACAAGCGCTACGGCATCGCCTTTTCGCACCTTTACACCATCACCAACATGCCCATCTCCCGATTCCTGCACTTCCTGGAGCGCTCGGGCAACTACGAGCGGTACATGGAGAAGCTGGTCGGGGCTTTCAACCCCACCGCAGCGGAGGGCGTGATGTGCCGCAGCCTGGTCAGCATCGGCTGGGACGGCGCATTGTACGACTGCGACTTCAACCAGATGCTTGACCTGCCGGTCATGCCCGGTCTGCCCCGGCATGTCCGTGACTTCGACGCCGCCGCACTTCAAAACCGAGAGATCGCCGTCGGGTCGCACTGCTTCGGCTGCACGGCGGGCGCGGGTTCGTCCTGCGGCGGGGCGACGGCGTAAGAACTCACCCCGCTCGCTCAGGCTCGCCGCCCCTCCCGAAACGGGAGGGGTTCCGTAGGATCGGGAACCCGCCCTGCCCGCGCCGCGTTCAAACCATGTCATGCATTCCCGTGCCACAACCCGTCACTACGCCTTTACCCTGATCGAACTGCTCGTCGTGATCGCGATCATCGCGATTCTCGCTGCTATCTTGTTCCCCGTCTTTCAGCGCGTCCGTGAGAATGCGCGCCGGGCAGCCTGCCAGTCCAACCTCAAGCAGGTCGCGCTGGCGATGATCCAGTACGAGCAGGACAGCGACGAGCGCCTGCCGGACCGGCGCGATCTGAAGAACATGCCCGGCGGCAACCCCCTCTGGGGGGCCGGCTCGTTCCCCGGCTCCGACCCGCGCGCGGGCTGGGCGGCGACCGTCCTGAACCCGTACATCCAGGGCGACGGCGTGTGGTCCTGCCCCAGCGTCAAAGGGTCGGCCCTGGACCAGCCGGACGCAGCGGGCCATCACCGGGTCGCCGAGACGACCCCGAGCGGCCTGACGACCCGTTACTGGATGTGGCGTTTCGACCGGCCCGACTTTTCCAAACCGTCGGAATGCTGGGGCAAGCTGCCGCAGCAGTGCGTCAGCGACATTGACGGCTGGAATTCCCCGACTGTCCATGACACGACTATCAACCCGCTTGTGCCCGGCAGCGAGGCCGACCTGGAGTTGGCCGTGGACCCGTATTTCCCCAGCACGTCGCCTGCGCCCGCCAACTTGAAAGGGCGGGGCGTCCACTTCGGCGGGCGCAACCGGGTCTTTTTTGACGGTCATGTCAAGTACTTGCGCGATGTTCGTACCAGTTCTTGACCGGGTTTGCGACAAGTTCTTGCGCCTCTCGCCGCGTTTTCATAAAATTACAGTTTTTCTCTTGACAAAATCGCCGAGGTGTGATACTTTATAGGAAACGTGACGCCGTCAATCCAAGTACCAAAGGATTCCAATTCCGTGAAAGTATCATTCCCGCCGATATTTCGGGGCCGGTGCCTACTCCTTGCCCTGATGACTTTCTTGCTCAGTCTCGCCCTGCCCGGCAGCCGGTCGCCGGTGCTAGCCGCGCCCACCCAGCCCGCTTCGGTTCGGCTGCCCGGCCATATCCCCGCCGCTGCCCTGGAGCGCGCGGGGGCTTTGGGCCGCGTCCCGCGCGGCCAGACCCTAACGCTCTCGCTGACCCTGCCGCTGCGCGACCCGGCTGGGGCCGAGTCCTTCCTGGAGCGGCTATATGATCCCGGCGACCCGATTTACCAGCACTACATCACGCCCGATGAGTTCGCGCGCCGGTACAGCCCGACTCAGCAGTCTTATGATGCCGTCGCCGACTTCGCCCGCGCGCATGGGCTGGTCGTGACCCATACCTCCCCGAACCGTCTGCTGCTGTCGGTCTCCGGTCCCGCTGCCGCCGTCGAGTCGGCATTCGCCGTCCACCTGGGCCGCTACCAGGCCGCCGACGGGCGCATCTTCCACGCGCCGGACAATAATCCGGCCATTCCAGTGTCCCTGATCGGCCGCCTGTCGGGCGTGATCGGGCTGGACAACTCCGCCGTCCGCCATCCTTACCTCCGTCGTCAAAGCTTTGCGCCGCACTCCGCGCTGCGCCCCCTGGCGCCGCCGGCGATCAAGCCCTTTTCACTGAAGTCGGCCTTCGGAGCGCGAGCGCCCGCTCAGATCGGTACGGACCCTTTTACTGGCCGTGGCGCCCTGACGCCCAGCGACATCAAGGCGGCATACAGCCTGGACAAGACCACTCTCAGAGGCGCGGGCCAGACCATGGGCCTTTATGAGCTGGACGGTTACCTGCCCAGTGACATCGCCGTCTACAACAGCAGCTTTGGGCTGACCAATATCCCGCTGGAAAACGTCCTGACCAACGGGTTCGACGGGTCGGCGGGGCCGGATGCGGGTGAGGTGACGCTGGACATCGAGGTGATGAACGCCCTGGCGCCCGGCGCGAGCAAGCTCATTGTCTACGAGGCGCCCAACAGCAGCACCGGTGCCGTGGAACTCTACAACACGATTGCCAATGACAAAGACGCGAATGGCAATCCCCGCGCCAGAGTGATCAGCGTCTCCTGGGGACTTGCGGAAGACCAGATAGACACGGCGAGTGTCAACATGGAAAACGCCGCGTTCATGCAGATGGCGATGCAGGGCCAGAGCATCTTCATTGCTTCTGGGGATTCGGGTGCGTACACGGACGGAAAGACGCTCAGTGTGAGCGACCCGGCCTCCCAGCCCTTCGTCACCTCTGTCGGCGGGACCACTCTGGCCGTGACGCGGCCCGGTGGGAGCTATGCTTCCGAGACGACCTGGCATGACCCCACGCCTGACGCGCGCAGTGCCTTCGGTTCCGGCGGCGGCGGCGGCATCAGCTCTTTCTGGCCCCTGCCGAAATATCAGATCGGCGTCGGTCTGTCCAGTACGCTTCGCAACGTGCCGGACGTTGCCCTGGATGCCGACCCGAACACAGGCTATGCCATCTATCTGGCAGGCCAGTGGGAGATCTTCGGCGGCACCAGTGTTGCCGCGCCGCTCTGGGCGGCCTTCACGACCCTGGCTAACGAGCAGCGCATCAAAAACGGCAGTGGGCTGAACGGGCTGATCGGGTTCGCCAACCCCCTGATTTATTCCATCGGGAAGAGTGCCAATTACTCCAAGGGCTTCCACGACATCGCCGATGGCAGCACGAACCTCTTTTACTCCGCCACGCCCGGCTATGACAACGCGACCGGCTGGGGATCGTTTAATGGAGCGGGCCTGCTTCCGCTGTTCGCGAAAGCCCCGGACACGACCAGCGGCACCATCGCTTCGCTCAAGCTCACGCCGAACCCGGTCGTCGGGGGCCTCGCGGTGACGGGGACAGTGACGCTGGTGAACCCTGCGCCGACCGGCGGTGCGACGGTGACTTTAGCCTCGAACGACGCCACCGTGGCCCCGGTTCCGACCAGCGTCTTCATCGCCGCCGGCCAGACCACTACCGATTTCACCTTCACGACGGGCGTCACCACGACGGGCACCACGGTCACTGTCACGGCGTCGTACCAGGGCAGTGGCAAGGACGACCAGTTGAAGGTGCTTCCGGCGCCGATTACCATTGTCCCGACGTCTCTGACCTTTGATCCACCCAGCGTCAACGGCGGCGACTCCTCTCAGGGGACGGTGACGCTGGCCGGCCCCGCCCCCAAAGGCGGGCTGGTCGTCACCCTGACCAGCAGCGACCCCGCTGTCCAGGTCCCCGCCAGCGTCACAGTGCCGGCCGGGTCCGCCTCGGCCACCTTCCCCGTCACGACCAACTCGGTGCCCCAAAAGGTCGTCGCGACCATCACGGCGACCGCCAACGGCGGGACGGCAACGGGACCCCTGACCGTTCTCGCCCCCAACCTGGAACGGATGTCCCTCACCCCGCAGACCCTGCCCGGCGGTCAGACCGCTACGGGGATGCTGGTTCTGACCCTCCCGGCCCCCGCCGGCGGCGCGGTCGTGACCCTGAAAACCGATAACCCGGCTGCCACGGTCCCAGCCACTGCGACCATCCCGGCGGGCGCGACGACCACGACCTTCACCGTCACAACCACGGCGGTGCCTAAAACCCTCGTCGCGACGATTACGGCAAGCTTCGCCGGCCTGGACCAGATGGCCCGACTGGAAATCCGCTCCGCCCGCATTTCCGGCGTTGCGGTCGCGCCCGCCAGCTTGACCGGGGGCGCCCCGGCCGTGGGGACGGTGACTCTCGACTCGCCCGTCGCCGTGCCCGCCGGGCTGGTCGTCAGCCTGTCCAGCAGCGACCCAGCAGCGATTCTCCCGGCGACTGTCCTCGTCCCCCTGGGGGCGGTCACGGCCACCTTCCCTGTCACCACGGCGGTCGTCCCCGCCCCGGTCGTGGACACGCTCACCGCCACCCTGGACGGCATCAGCAAGACCACCTCGCTAACCATCCAGCCGATCCAGGCCACGAGCCTGATCTTGACCCCTCCTTCGGTCGTTGCCGGCGTCCCCTCCGTGGGCACCGTCACCGTCAACGCCCCCGCGCCCCCCGGCGGCCTGGTCGTCACCCTGTCCCAGACGGGCGCAGCCGAAACCCTGCCGGCCACCGCGACCGTTCCCACCGGGGCAACCTCGGTCACGTTCCCCATCGGGACACCCACAGCGGGCAGCGCCACCATCGCCGCCGTCGTCGGCGGCCAGACGCGGACGGCGACTCTGACCGTCACCACGGCGGTCGGGACCTCCTTCCCCGCCGGGCTGAACATGATCTCGGTGCCTTACGACTATTCGGGGCAGTCGCTGGACGACCTCTTCGGCTACGCCGGTGTCCGGCTGGCGACCGAGGACGCCTCGGTCGGCCAGTACGCCTTTACGCCGGCGCCCCCCGCCGACGCGCTCCGCCTGGGCCGGAGCTACTTCGTGCGGCTGCCCCACGCTGTCACGCTGTCCCGCGTCGGCACGCCCGCCGATCCGATGACAGACTTCTCCATCCCGCTTCTGCCGGGCTGGAACATGATCGGCGACCCGTTCCTCGTCCCGATCAGCCTGAACGCCATGCACGTCGCGTCCGGCGCCGGTGTTTCCTCCTTTTCCACTGCCTATTCCGGCACACCGTTGCTCGTCAGCTCGCTGCTCTACAGCTTCAACTCGTCCGCAAACAGCGGCAAGGGCGGCTACGTCACCCTCCAGCCGACCGGCTCCCTCCAGCCCGGCCAGGGCTACTGGATCTATGCCTACTCGTCCGTCTCCCTAGTCGTTCCCCATCCCGGCCAGTAGCGAACACTGCAACAAAACGTCGCCGGACCTAAAGAGTAGGTCCGGCGGCGTTTTTCATTTCAAGTCTGCACAAGCAGGAAAGCTAACCCCAAGTGAGTTTTGCAAAAATCTGTTCCGCTCTGTGCGTCGCTTTCACTTGTCTTGGAACAGTCATCGGCTGGCAGGTGGGGGAGCAAATCGGCATTGCGGCACTTCCACCGAACGCCTGGGCCGGTGATGGGGTGGGTATTGTAGTAGAGAACATCCACGGTGCAAGTTGGGGAATGTCAATCGGCTTCGGCGTCGGCGTGATCTGCTGTTTCGTCTGGTACTTCTTCGCCCGATGGCATCAATCTCGCAAGGTTGTTCTCCAAGCCAACGCTTCCGAAGACAAAGTGTGGCCGCCTGCTCCCCCGCACAGATCATAGTGCTGCTATAAATCTAAACGCTTGCCGCCTATAACCTGTCTTCTCGGGCTGATTAAAGGAAAATATCGTGATGAGTGACTGCTTATCTTGTGCTCGGTATGGCGTGGTCACTCTCCTTCTGCTGAACATTGCAGCTTCCTCGCCCGCGAACGCGGCTCATCACGGCGTTCTTCACCCAAGCCGCGCACAACAGGCAAGTAGCATTGAGGCTCAGATCGAGTTCGAGGAAACCGACTTAGCGAATACACATCTTCAGGAACACAACGGACAGTACACCTTGTCCGCGACATATCTGGAACATAAACGAAGTGACTCTGAGTTCGGCAAGCACATAATCAAAAGCAGGCCCATAACGCGCTGGGAATACTTCACGGTCTGGAACGCTCTGAAGGATGCCGGGTTCCGGCAAACCATTTCGATGCGCTGGCCGACCTCAGCGCAGCAGGCGGGTCAGATCGCGGGCATCATACACATCAAAGCGGCTGAAGGCGGCCGTGGTCACGAGGTTGCAGAGTATGTATCCCAGGACGGCAGGTGGATCGGCTCCCGTGGCAGAGGCAGAAGGCGAGACGCAATCAGGACCGTCGCCAAAATGATCCTTGCGTTGGGAAAGCGTGATGCACACGAAGAGTAGCCGAGTATGAAGGGCGGCATCGTCGCCCGCTCAAACAAAAACAGCCACCGGACCTGAAAATTAGGTCCGGCGGCTGTTTTTCAAGACAAGCCCGGAGGCCACGCTGGAGTTCGCATTTGCATGAGTGAGTCTGACGTTGCTGCACAGGAGAAGGTGTTAAGCCTGCTCAAACTCTCGTTTCCACAAGCCTTCCTCGCGTCAAGGCCGGATCAAGAAGCATGGCTTGACTTACCTGCTGACGCAATCGTGCTGGAGGATGATAACGATCTCCGGTTGAACCTGTTACTATTTGGCTCTGAGGATTTGAGTGAAATCCTGCCGCCAGTTCTTGCAGACCTACTCACTACGGAAGACAGAAGCGGCATTGAGGCTGTCGTATCCACCCTTAACGTTTCCCTTGAGTCTGATGAGGCATTTCAACAGACCAAAGCCTATTTTGGTTCAGAGATTGCAGAAAAAGAGATTGCAGAAAATCTGCATAAGGGCAGTAAAGAGCTTTACCTCTATAAGCTAGACGCATTCGGCATATTCAACCAACATCAAGCCATAGCCATCCATGAGTGGCTCCATCTCGTAAGCGAATGGCCTGAACTAGAGGATTCCTCAGATGAGGTCAAATCCGCAATCCAGTATTGGATGAGAAGAGCGAAAATCAAGACTTCCTGATATACATGGTGGACCCGTGTTTGGCCGAACTGGACGCGGGCGGCAATCTCCAGGCCCGCAACACCTTCGGCACCAATGGCCTTGTCTCCCGCCGCACCGCCGCCACGAATGCCAGCGTCTTCTACGCCTTCGACGAGTGCGGCAACGTCGTCCGCACAAACAAGAACAGCCGCCGGACCCAATGAGGTCCGGCGGCTGTCTTCTTATGCCGAAGGGGGGACTCGAACCCCCACGAGGTTGCCCCCAAAGGTTTTTGAGACCTCCGCGTCTGCCATTCCGCCACTTCGGCTGCTGTCTCGGCAACTGTCTGAATGGGGCAAAAGTATTATGACGCGGAGGGCGCGGTTTGTCAACCGTCAACTGCGCGTGGAGGTGAAAGCCAAAAGCGAAGCGGACGATCCGCCCGCGCCGGCCCGCGTCTGCACGGGTCAAGGACACCGGGCGGCGGTGCGGCGGGCTGGTCTGCGCCCGCCGGGGCCGCTTCGCTGGAATGAGGGCCGCCGCCGACTCTCGACACTGAGGATCGGCGGCTGCTCACACTTGTTAAACGATTGCGCCGCCCATTTTGTTCCCGAACATGCGTTTCTTCTTCATGTTTGTGTCAGGGTAACCTGCGGCGCTTCCGCACGGGCCGCGACAGGCTGCCGGGCTGTCAACAACCCCGTACTTTTCTCCCAGGCTTGACACCTCGCCCCGAATAGGCTACACTAAGCACGTTTCATCAAGCGGGAACACGGCGGCGGGCTGTCAGAGTAGAGGATGGGGAGAGAGGACGGACGGGAAAGCCAATGACGGCGGCAAAACTGAGCTTTGGGTATGTCCTGTCCCTGTCTGTGGCCGAAGACGTCTTTATGGGCGGCGCGATGGTCACCGACGCCCACGGGCTGCCGCTGGAATTCCGTTACACGGAGCCGGTGCGGGCGACCAAGTTGCAGCGCATCCTGTACGGCGACGTCCTGGAAAAGTACATCCATGGCGACGTCATCGCTGGGAACCTGATCGGGCGGCTCGAACAGAAGCCGGACCTGTTCCTCGTCTCCGAACCGGCCCTGCTGGACACAGTGGGTGCGGCGGGCAAGCGTGCCATCCTGCTGCTCGGCTCGCGCGTGCCGCCGCTGCGCGAGTTCGGAGCGGTCCAGGACATTTCCGAGACTGAATACTTCCTGCAAGTCACCGACAGCGGCTCCCCCGTCCGCATCCGCCTGCCCGGAGAGGGCGGGGACGCCGCCCTGCGGGCCGAAGCCACGCGCCTGCTGACCGAGGTCGGGCGGACGATGGACCCGACCGAGCCGTTAGCGCGCGTCGAGGCCGCCATCAAGATGTTATGGGACGACGAGAGCAAGGGGCCGACGCCGTAAAATCTTTGGGGGAGTCTTCAGGAGAGGCTTCGGGCCGCGCGTGGCAGGCCGTCCGCCGGGCGCTGGGGCGGCTGGTCGGTCAGGCCGCCGTGCGGGGCGTGCCCGAGTCCGAGATGCCTCCGCCGGTCGCTGTCCGTACCCCCGCCTTCGCCCAGCCGCCTGTCGCGCCGGGCGGGCGGGAGCGGGACTGGAAGCCGACCGGCGAGATCCGGCAGTCGCCTATCCCCGAGGGCGTGGCCGGCGCTCGTGATGGGGACTTGATGCCCGCCGTCCGTCTTGTGGAAGGCGGGGAGGCACTGACGCCGCCGGGCTGCCGCGCGATGCCGATTGTCCAGACCGGCGCAGCCCGTGTCGAGAGCGCCGACCTGCTCCTGCCCGCCCTCGTCGTGCGCCTGCCCGACTCGTTTCTGACCCTGCCCCCCGCGCCGGTGCGGGTCCAGGCCGCCGATCTCCTGACGCCGGTGGGCGCGTCGGCTCCGTCGGGCGGGACGCTGAAAGGGTGGGACGTCCCGCTGCCAAAAAGCGGCGCGCTGCGCCTCCCGCGCGTTCCCGCCCCGCGTGTTCGCTGGGGCGGCGACGCGGTCCTGAGCCGGATCGCTCTGACGCGGCGCGGGCTGGAGCCACCGCTGGGCGTCCTGTTCGCCCTGGCGTTCGGGGCGGAAGAGCGGCGGCTGGCCGAAGCCGCGCACCTGCCACTGGAAGACGTGACGCTGCTGGGCATCTACCCCGGCGTCCCGATCCTCGCCGTCAGCCGTATCGTCGTGGCCGATGAGGGCCGCTTGCTGCGCCTATGGCTCAAGCCGAACGTCCTGCGCGGGCGCAACGGGACGCGCCTGATCACGCTGCTGGTAGGCTGCCAGACTTCTTCGGGCAAGATGCTTCAGGCGTCCCTGTGATTTGTCTTGCTGTGACCGTTTGTGAATTGTGAACATCGAAGTGCTGCTGGTCCAATTTTTAGTCCTGGTGTTCACCGGCGTCGTGTGGTGGCTGGCCCGGCGCGACCTGGCCTCGCGCCCCGCGCCGCCTCTACTTGCCGCTCCAGAAGCCGACACGCGGGAACTGGAACAACTCTGCGCGACTTTGGAGACGCTGGTGACGGACCTTGCCGGACGCTTGGAGGTACTGGAGCAGAGGCTTCAAGAAGGCGTAGGGGCGCGATTCATCGCGCCCACAT
>JAABUH010001484.1_pt1 | contig 25940 bp, 26 predicted proteins | sample 5559121 | NCBI WGS metagenome assembly JAABUH01 (sample SAMN10711871, study PRJNA513364) | rock metagenome | isolation source: Antarctica rocks | place: Antarctica: Victoria Land, Battleship Promontory nord | collected 2015-12-28
TTACGAGTAGTTAACAGATGTTTATGACAAACACATTTCTTTGTGTCGCAAACATCTTTTGAATAAACATCTTTCTTGTGTTTCAACACGTTCTCTTTGAAACTAGCGTCGAATCTGAGTAACTACTATATAAAGCGTGTTCTTCTTATCTTTTATATCTTTTTTCTTTTGTATTCTTAAAGTCTTAGTTATAACTATCTTTATAAATCAAACATTCTAGTCACGCACGCACTCTGATTAGTTTCTAGACATGATCTCAACATTGACTGCTTCTGAACATGAGTAGACGTTGCATTGTCAGTCGAGTCAACGTTATTCTTCGTTGTAAACAGAACAGCTGTGTCATTTGCAACGCTTTCTTTCATGTCAACGACTGCTGACTGCTTCTGAATATGAGTAAAGTCTATTCAATTCTGCTTTATGAAATCTAAAGTTCTTGTCAATCTTTATTAATATACATGATCTATTGAATTATCAATTGTCGTTTCATGATTGATTGATAATGTGTTGATCTCATTTCTTTGAATTGTCACTTTGTTAATCTTTTTGCTTTCATTAACATCAACGAATCTCATATGCTCTTGACGAGAAGCTGAGATTGATGAAGCATTGTCTGTAAGTTCTGCACTGATCATTAGTTCGCTGTTTACATACATGTGTTTCTGATCTATCAGAATATGATGTAGCGCGAGTCACATTAAAGTGAGCAGCATGATTAGATCGATTCGAGACATCACGTAAGATAGCTCGAAAAGTTCTGTCTGAATTTATTTTCAAGACTTCGTCATCTGTGATGTAGATGATAATGTTCATCTCAGTGTAACTTATGTCATCTTTGAGAATATCAATTCACATCTGAAATGAAACATTATAAAATTGATCTTTGTCATCATGTAAATTGTGATTAAGTACATCTTCGATCAAAATCAAGCTCATTTTCGAAATCTCTTTTGAAGTGATCAGATTCAAGTGTAAACTCATCATTGCATGAAGTTCAACGTCTTCAAGTGTTCTGATGAATGACATGACTTCTTGTGACTGCAAAAACTCAGACGCAGATGATGCTTGTTGAATCTTTACAATCTTGCGTGTGATGATGAGTGATTGATCATCTGAAGATGATGTAAAACTAGTTTGTGTATGAGTGAAAGATGTGTTGATCTTTTCGACACATCTTTGTTTAGAGCGTCTCTTGTTGAAGAGCAATTGTTGAACTATAGTGATCAAACTGCTGATAATATGATTTGCTTCAAAGTCATTGAACATAAGTGAGTTGACGTTGTACAGAAATGATGTTAATTTCTTCTCAATGATAGTTGAATTTTTGTGAGATTTGATGTGCTTGAGTGTAAACATGTGCTTTTCAAGTTATTGCTCAGCTTAATTTGTTAAATTCTTCAGCTGATATTTATCAATGTTCAAGATTCTAAGAATCTCTGTCATGTTTCTGAAAGTTGAACACTTGTCATCAAGTTGAGAATTCTGATATCTGATAGTGATATTCTTTTTAAGACGTGAGCTAGTCATTATAATGAGTTGATAAAATCAGTTCGATAAGATAAATGATGATGATGAAATATGAATGCTGCTATCTGACTATGTGAGATGAGTTGACGTGACAAACTAGACGTGTACTCAACTGATGTTAAATATGCAGATTCAATCAACTAAGATTGAGTTCAATAAACATATCTTGATCTTGATGATGATGCTCATTGAAAGAGACACATGATTAAATCATGATCTTATGTGATTATGAAAGCAACTTGAAAGATTCACATCGAGTATGATGAGCAGATGAATGAAAGATTAAGTTGTGTTAAGTACATGCAGCAAATGTGATACTGTAAAAGCTGAAACATAATAAATTTACTTTAGCTCACATTGAAGATCTGCGCTCACATGATGCGCATAACAGCTTAAAGAATAAGCTAGTCTATTGTTGATTGAAGTGTATTGTATTTGCAAGTTGTTATGTCTGTATTTCAGTGTGTATTACACAGTGATCAGTGTTTCAATCTCTTTGACAAACTTGAACTAGCAGCAGACAAAGAATTTAGACTTTGAAAAAGAATGTCATCTTCTGTGAAACATGTTTATCAGTCGATGAATATTGCTTCTTGATCAGATCTATTTTCTTGTAATGCTTACTCTTTTAAGAAGTTTGTTGCTTGATCTTTGCTTGCATTTCAATGATGCTTTTGCTCTTTTGCGAAATTTGCTGCAGAAGCTTCATTTACATTCTGATGATGCTTTTGCTCTTCTGAAAGATTTGTTACTTGATTTTCGTTCACGTTCTGATGATACTCTTGCTCTTCTGAGAAGTTTATTACTTGATCTTCGCTCACGTTCTGATGATGCTCTTGCTTTTCTGAGAGATTTGTTACTTGATCTTCACTTACATTCTGATGATGCTCTTGCTCTTCTGAGAAATTTGTTGCTTGATCTTCGCTTATGTTCTGATGATGCTTTTGCTCTTCTGCAAAGTTTGCTGCAGAAGCTTCATTTACATTCTGATGATGCTCTTGCTCTTTCAAGAGATTTGTTGCTTGATCTTTGCTTGCATATCAAGCTTCGTTCTCATTTCATTGTGACTCTTGCTTTTGAAATTGACGCTCTGTTTTCATGAAATCGATGAATTCTTGTTGACTAAAGTATTTCTCATAGACTTCGTTGATTGAGAACAGATTTTGAACATGTTGTATCATGTGTAGATTGCAAGCGTAATCATGCTAAAATTCATCATAATTACATAATACAACAAATGAGTTGCAAGCATAATTACAAACAGTCAGAAAATGATTGAGTTGAGACATGAAGTCAAGTTTTCTGATTTTTATCATACATAAAATAATGACAGAAACTTCTTCGTCTTGAAAAGAATCAATCATGTACGCTTCAACATTTCGAACTTTCAAGTCTGAAACTAAGCTTCTCTTCAATAGCTGAACTTGTGCAGTATATTTCGTGAGAATGATGATGTTCTTAACAGATATTTTGACTTCAGCGTAGATCTTGACTAGCTCGATTGCTACAATGACTTCAATCTCATTCTGCTTGAACTGAGATGCATTGACTCTTATGTTGATCTCATTGACGTTGAGAAATGTCAATGATCATTCTATTTTGCAAAAGCTCTTCAATATGATGATTGTGATAATCATATTGAGTTGAAGTGAAGAATTGACTGAGAATTGCATCTGAGCTTTGTATCAGACAGTGAATACAATGTCATCTATGATAAGAATTGCGCGATACTGTTCAGTGAGAAGCATATGAGAGTATTCAAGCATAATCAGACTTTTGAATAGACTTTTGTTTATGTAATGCGTGAAGCAATTGTTCTTGATGTCTTCTTTTGTCAATCGAAGTTGCTCATCATCATCAAACATATGCATTGAATCGTTGCTGTGAGTCATAGCAATAAAGATCTTTGCATTCTCGACTCTTACGACTTTCTGAATGACAGTATGATCTTCTTTGAATTTTTTTAGCATAGTAGTGTCGAACTTGATCAGCGTGCAGACAACAGCGCTCACGTCACCCTCAAGAATATTCACACTTAGCTCAATCTCGATGCGCTGAAAGAATTCTTGATCTTTCATGTTGAGAGTTTCTCTCATCTTGATTCTTTAAAAGTACGAGCAGAACATTTTAATAACAGCATCATGCTCAGTCTCATTGTTCATTCTATTGAGCTTGACATTGATAATTCTCTGAAGCATACGACGTTCAAATTCATGATCTCGCTTCAAGAATTAATGAATGACATGAGAATTAAAATCTTTGTAATTTACATCGAGTGAATTATCGTCGCTCTTGAAATCTTCGTGAGTCACATCAACTTCTTCATTATTGATTTGTACAATTGAAGAATCTTGTTTCTTATGCTGCTTGTCACTCTGTTCATTCTGTTAACTCTGAGATTGCGTCTTATTCATCGAATGATTGCTCAAACTCGTGACTTTTAAAAGCAGAGTGTCAAGACTGATCTGATGCAATTTGTATTGATGATTTTTAATGTCATGTAAAGTCTTCTTGCTCTGATCGATAATTCAATGTGTCAGCTGATCATAGAAGACATCAGATAACTCATGAAAGACATTTCATCGTCGTCAAGCGAAATTGTTGTTTACTGAGTGAGATGCGCAACTGTCTTGAGCGACTATCTGACGTTCAGTGAACTGCAAGTGAAAACGAATGATCTTCTTATCTGTCAGAATGATGTCTTTGTTTTTCAGTCATTGAAGCTGTTCATTCAGTTTGAGAATAAATGTATCAGCTGTGTTGTTGAATGAGTTCAGCACTTTGACTTTCTTGCTCAGCTTTAAGAGTAGCATTGTGATAATGATATTCATCAATGTTTTTTCAATCTCAAAGAGTCTCTTGATAAGATCAAAATCGTTGAAGAGATTCTGAAAATATTGCATGATCAACATTTGAAACTTATTCAGCTCAATATTTCACTCAGCAAGAGTAGTTGAAAGATTCAAGTCTTCAAAGAGAACTGGTGTGAATTTAATACGAAGATTCTGACTCAGTATAATATCACGAAAGCGATCGTTGTATTCATAATTTCTCTCGTCAATATGAGCAGAATTAAGAATTCTGATTGTCGCTATTTTGATTCTGTCGAGCTTGTCAGATATGATTGAACGAACTGAGATCACATTTGATGTGTCGAAAAGACAATACTGAAGTACTTGTTTATCATCATTCTGTCACTCACGTTCGCGAAGATCGAACGTTGACTTCAGCTCAGTCGAGCTTCAATCTGTCTTGATGAGAAAGTGATGAAGAGCTATGCTCACATTTGTCGTGTTGAAGAAAATAAATGACTTGACAAGAATGATAGTAGTTCATTTGTCATCATTGATCTGCATTTCAAAGTGATTCTTCGAGTCAAATTGATAGTCGAAGCAATTGAAAAGACGCAGCAAATCAACATACTTCTTGTCTGTTTTCGCGAATGTGATGAGTGCACGTAACTCGCAGAGTAATGTCTGAGTCTTCGCAATCAGTGCTCGTTGTGTCTTCATCGACTGTAGTCTAAAGAAATCTTCGATAAGTCAGCACTTCTTGTCATCGCGATAAGTGCATTGATATGACAAATAAATAGTCGAACGATTCTTCTTTGAAGTCACTTGTTCTACTTGAATGATATGCTTATGATTTTTAGACTGACTGAATCACATGTTGAATGCTGAAAAGTCTCACTTTATTCTGATGCTACTGTTGAATTTTCGATACTGATTCAGAAATGTATCTTGTTCAATCATTGAGATAAAGATCTTCAGCTTGACTGTGCAATCTTCTGACAAATCGAAGACTTCTTTGAATGTGTTCTCTATATTCTGAAAAACTGATGAACTTTCATAATTCTTAGGCAGAATCGACTGAGTATGAGTTGAGATCGATCTGAAGATAAATTCAAGAAGAATCATTCATTCATCTTGACGCAGATTCTTGATCTTTGAATCATCAATGTTGTGTATGAAAAACATGAATTTGAAATAAAAAGTGTGTGACAGAGACATGTTTAAATAGTTCATAATGATAACATCACGAATGTCAGAATTTGAATGTAAGCGAAAGACTCAGTTATGTAAGATGTCGTGAACAGAAAGACAGCTTTCAAATAACGATGATGTGACTTGATGTAATTTAATGTTGAAGCGAATGCTGAATATTCAATTCATCAAGATCTTCGTCATAATCTTGCAAGTAACATAAAGACTTTCATTTAAAGAATTGAACGCATCAATTATTGATTTAATTACTTCATTGATTTTGAAAATAATCTTGACTTGAAAAATGACAGATCTGATGCTCTGATGTTCAGCTAAATCTGCTTTCTGCGTCATCTTCTCATTGTCTGAAATGAGAATAATGCAATTGTCATTCTCAAGCTTCATTACTTGAGATGTGTGATACATGACATCAGTCGCTGCATCTTTATTTATCAATGTCGCTTTGAACTTCTCTTTGAACATCATGATGAGATGTTTGTCAAAAGATGTAAAGTAATGATGTGAGATGATGTTAAGCTGTTGAATGTGAAGAAGTAATAAGAAGCAGTGAAATTGTAGAATGTACAATGAATGAGATGAAATTGCAGAATGTTGAATTCTAAACTGATGTGAGTCTAAACTGAATGATTGATCTTAACAGTTGCAGCTCGAATTGAGATTGTTATCTGATTGTGATGAAAGATAGAAAGTGAAATAATGTTGCAGAATGTAGAATTCTAGACTGATGTAAGTTGAAGCTGAAAGATTGATCTTAATGATCGCAGCTTGAATTGAGATTGTTATCTGATTGTGATGAAAGATAGAAAGTGAGATAGTGTTGCAGAATGTAGAATTCAAGACTGATGTGAGTTGAAGTTGAAAGATTGATCTTAATGATTGCAGCTTGAATAGAGAGTGTTATCTGATTGTGATGAAAGATAAAAAGTCTTTAAGATGAGAATGATTCTGATTTAACTGTTATTATGTCTTGAAAGTTGAGTTTCTTAAAAAAGCATACACTTGAATAAAGTGAGTAAGATCTTATTGATGAATTGTATTCTTCTATTAAATATAACTAAAATGATAAAAGTGTTGATCTTAATTTTGATATGATGATTATCTTTCATTCATAAAACAACAAAGCTGTTATTCATCTTTTATTGAATCATACTTATTTACACTGTATTCTTTACTATATTCAAGCTAATGATATAAAAGAAATGATACAATAAATATTGTTTGCATTTTTATCGCTTATCATGTTTTGCTCTGAGACATGAGCAAACAAACTGCATCGTAAACATCTCAGTTACATCTTCATTGATCTGCATATTCTTCATGTTGAGTCTTTCTGCGATGATCATTTATTGACTTTCATGACTATATTGAAAACGTTCTTCGAGATGAATAAATTAATTCATAGTGAAAATATGATATGTATCTTCGTAATTCGATCAGAATCTATCAAGATAGTCAGTCATTTATATTGAATTGAGATTTTCTTTACTTAGAAAGCATAACTGATCATCTTTTAACATTATGATGTCTGTTAACAAAATCAGTATCACACTGCAAATCATAATGCTTTTGAACGAATCTGTCTGTCATTCTCACTATTGTGATTTATGAGAATGTGATAGTAAGCGCTTTCATAAGAGCGTCGCGAATCACAGCGATTCATCTATTGTCAGTGAGCAGATCAATCATGTAGTTCAATTAAGACGTGTTGCATTTACTCATTTGATGATTGCATAACTTTTACATTACTATCAATCACTTTCTGAATACAGTCGCGAAGATAAGCACTCTGTTTGAAGTCTTTCATGAGTAGCACAGCTTTAACATCTTGTTGTGAAGATTACATTCAAGCGTTTGATAATGCAAATCATAGTTCACATGATTGAAAGATGAGATGATGATCATCATAGAATCACTGAAATGTGATGTCGTTGTTGATTCAACGACAGAGAAAGTCAAGAAATTTTCTTCGAGTCAAGATGTTAAAGAACGACATTCTCAAATTAAAGCAGATTCAAAGAATCATTATTCAAGTTCATTGAATCTTACGCACTTCAATTTTTCAAACGTATTGCATAATTTCACTTTCTTCTCAATCACTCTTTGCATTACTTGTGACTTAATAGACATCGAATGACACTATCATGAAAATAGTGTCGACTGAATGCATACGAAACATCACGACTAATGTTAAACAAGCTCTCACTACTCGACATGTTAAGAGACGAAGAAATACTACTTTTGAACTTCATTCATCTTTTGAATCTGTTGAAAAAGCAGTCGTAGAGAGAATATTTAATGTTTCGAAGCAAATAAATAAAACAGAGTCGTGAGATAAACAGTCTAATTTGAAAGACATCAAGTATCTTCTTAAAGATACTGTCTTATTTACTGATCTGAACTCACGATTCAAACACGATACACAGCATCGATTCAAGCAGATCTTGAGTGTCAACGATAACAGTCAAAAGAACAAAGTTGATTCTGAAATATATGATGAAGAGATAAACGAGAACATGATCGAGAAGTTTGTAGACTTTCACGACGATGATTCAGATGTATATGATCTGTCTTACGTTGTAAACTGAACAATCATACTTGATGATAGAAAGATTTCATACAACTCAGATATAAGAGTATTTGATCATGCAAACGAGTTTGACTTTGAGCTTTGATGTAATGATCAATCTTGTTTGATCTTCAACTGATGTATCAACTGAAACTACATGCATTTTTCGCTTTGCAATCAGATTATTGTTCATTGCTTCAATCAATCAATTGAGATGACAAAGACGTTGAAGAAACGCAACAACTGAAGAGATTTGAAGAATATACTGTTTCATTTGCAGAATAGCGACAAGAGAGAGTTCATCATCGAATTACATCAACGTTTCAACAAAGAGCTTAAATAGCTTGTGAGCTAGTGAGCAGAGTTCATTCAATACTAATGCGCTCGAGACGCATATGCTAGCTACTAGATGAGACGTTGACTACAAGCTAGCTGTCAGCTGAGTTTGCATCGTTGATTAGCTTACATGCTACATAGATCAGCTACAAGCTGATTTAGCTGATTTAGCACTACACTTCATTCTACTCGTCTATCTACTCGCTCATTTACTCTTCATTCTACTCGTTTATTTACTCGCTCATTTACTCTTCATTCTACTCGTCTATCTACTCGCTCATCTACTTTTTATTCTACTCGCCTATCTACTCTTCATTCTACTCTCTATCAAACGCGTCGATCGAGCGCATAAAACATGTCAAACAGTGCTTCAAACAATGCTTTTGTCACGATTTTAACATGTGTTACTCGAAAGATGTTGGGAAAAGAGATGTTAGATCACTTAGATGATGTTGAACAATATTATAAATGATGATAGACGTGAGATTATCAGTGATGTTATGAGAACTTCTCGATATGAATGATACTCAGCGTTCATGAGGTATAAGAATCTCTGAATTATCTCTTTCTTTTCTTTCTTCTTCGTGCAACGTCTTGTATTTAAAATCTAGTTATTAGAATTTCATTCTAATTTCATTCAGCTCTCAGTTCGTGACAGCTTTCTACATGACTTTCTATCTACTCGTCATTCTACATGCTCAGCTATCTACTCGATAATCTTCGCTTCGAGTTCTATAGAGCTGACGCTAGAAAGTTCAAAGTTTTCATCTTCTTTTTCTCTTCATAGTTTCTACTTTCTAGAACAACAACAATCAAAATATCAACATGTTCAGCTATCAACTCAGCTATTTACTCGTTCATCTACTAGTCTGTTTACTCACTTCAAAACATGCTTCAAAAGACGCGTCGATCAAGTGCATAACATGAGTCAAACAGTGGTTCAAACAATACTTTCTATTGAGCTTTTCACTGAGCTTTCTACTGATCTTTTGATCGATCTTTCTACTGATCTTTCGATCGAGTCATCTAGTGAGCTTTCTACTGATCTTTCGATCGATCTTTCTACTGATCTTTCTATCGATCTTTCTATCAATCTTTCTATCAATCTTTCTATCAATCTTTCTATCGATCTTTCTACTGAGCTATCTATTGAGCTATCGACTGAGCTTTCTATCAAACGCTCTATCAAACATTCTACATGCTTCAAAATACGCGTCGATCGAGCGCATAACACGAGTCAAACAATGCTTTCTACATGATTCTCTACATGACTTTCTACATGGCTTTCTACCAAGCATTCTTCATGTTTCCCTACCAAGCGCCCTCCATGTTTCCCTACCAAGCATTCCACCAAGCGCCCTTCATGTTTCCCTATCAAGCGCCCTTCATGTTTCCCTATCAAGCGCCCTTCATGTTTCCCTATCAAGCACCCTTCATGTTTCTCTATCAAGCATTCTTCATGACTTTCTACATGGTTTTCTACCAAGCATTCTTCATGTTTAAATAGATGATTAAATAGCTACTTAAATAATCAATTCATCAAATGATTTATTTGATTACATACGAATCTTGAATGTAGAAATGTACGAAAAGCGAACATGTATTGCGCATTATATCTTTTGAGCAATTGATGTCTTTTGAGCAAATGACTGTCATCAAAAGATACAAGCGCTTGTAGCTAGCTATTAGTTGTTGATGAGTGACTATTAGAGCTTGTGAGCTAGAAGCTCGACTAAACAGATATTTTTGACTGATGCTAGCTTGATGAGCTTGTAGTCAGTTTTAGCTGGTTTCGTCAAATGATCGATGTGATCAGTTTATGAATTTGCAAAGATCTCAGCGATTATATTACAAATGATGAAACTTCTTTCGAGCTCAAAGTATCAAGAAAAGACAGAAAGATATAAATGTCAAGAAATGAAATCTTAATTATCATTTTGAATTGCTTCTTCTGTGTATCAGCTAACTGATTGCTTTCATTCAGATCAGCGACATCACTCATGCAAAGCGTTTAAAGAACAAACATAAGAAGCATTTGCAAAGAGATGAGTCATACATACTTGATCTTCTTACTCGTTGACAATGTTGTCATGAGCAGTGTAAAAACTTTACTCGCATCTGTTATCATTGAGATATAGATCATTTTCATGAAGCGATAAAATCGAAGACAATATGATATTGAGCAACAGCAATCATGAGAGATGACGAAGAAATTGACTGCAACAACTCTTCATTCAGTTTAGTCGTTGAACGACTTCATTCATTCTTAAGAGATGAAGATTCATTGATGAAATTGAAGTTTTCATCAAGCAGTCAGTTCATCGCAGACACTGTCTATAGTGTGACATCATCAAGTACACTTTCATCAAAGTCAATGTATGCAGCAACATCTGATTCGTTAATATGCACATTGTAATCAAACTCATGATCTAATTATTGACAGTAGCAATAAATGAGTTTAATCAAGACATGTTGTCAGATGCGTCAAAATTCTTGTCGTCACTCAAACAAGCAATCAACGTCATACGAAGAATCATCAGATGAAGAGCTTTTTGAAACAAAACTACATCATCTTCAATGTCATCTCATCATCAACAATCATCTTCGTTCGTTACTGTCACTTATTTGATTGATGAACTCATCTCTACATTTGTTGATCAACTAATTTCTTCATCTAAGTTCGAGTCTTTAGTCTTTGATACTCAAATCTTCTCAGTCTTCATTGTACATCAGATAGCAACAACTATAAAATCTAAGCAGCTTCGCACTTATGATAAGCTCAGAAGAAGCGACGATGAGTTTAAGCGTAATTGACATGCTATCAGAGAGTTTCAAATGAAGATGAAGAAAATAGATGCATAGTCATATATCTCTTGAGTTGCTCATCAAGTCATGACAAGAGCAAGATAGATGATGACGACAAGATAAAGTTTGTAAACTCTGAAGATTGCTTCAACTTGAGATATATAGCACTTTAGCAATCATTACTCTCATCTCATAAGAGATTTAGATGATCGCATCTTGAATGACAATAGCTAGATCATGAGAATAGCGATGATATTTATTAAAGTGATTGATTTCATTTTCTTTATGATTTAGCTAGATATAGTTTACATATCTTAACTATCGAGCTCAAATTGAAGTCAATAACTTCTGAACAAATGTGATTCATTGACTTTGCGATTGACATTTTTCGATTCATCTCGTTACTGACATTTCATGCACAGATAAACAGTCGAGCATAAAGAATCATTACAATTCATCATTGCTTTGTACAAGTTATATAAAAACATTAATCGAAGACTTACAAATAATGCAGCGCGTATGCTCTTCATGTGAGATGAAGATAAACAACATCAGCGAGCTTGAACGTCATCTTCATCACTATCATGTTCGCTTGCATGATCAATCGCGAAAAATTCTCTGACGAAAGTTATCATCATCATCAGAATCATCATCATGCGATTCAATGCAGCTCATCTGACGCGATCATAAGACTGCAGAATAAGATTCAAACTCGAATGATTCTCACAATGAGAGTGTTCAGATGAACATTGAAGATGAAAATCAAGAATATATGTTAATAAATGATTTTGCAGAAGAGCACATGAACACTGAGATGAATAGTGCTGATTTGAATCAAAATATGAAACATATATTATCAAGAATTGAGACGATACAACTTCAAACTGAACTTCTCTTCACATCATCAGCGTTGCGAGTTGAAATCTTCATCAAGACAACTGATCGTGATGTTGAAACAACAGTTGACGTGTTAAAGAAAGTATCAGAGTCGTTGAGCTCAAATTCTCAAACGATCAAGAATACAAACAACAATCAATACTATTCATTTCAATGCGAAGCAGATTACGCGTTCGCTCACTGACTTCATTAAACAAAGATTATCAAAGACAGTGTTAATTGATTTTTTCAAGACTTGCGCTTGCGAGTCTTACATCAACATGTCAGCTTTCATGATGTGAACAAGTGATTGACACTTCTACATCAGATTTCGTATGATGTTGAAAACGATGAGTGACATTCTCGAACGTTCACAGTTGAATTCAGTTACGAAGAAGTTCAAGAAGAGCAGCATTGCATTTTGTATTGCAACATCATCAAGACACTTCAATTCTTGTTGAATCATTCATCATTTCAAGATGAGTTGATCTACGCACTTGTTTAACATTATAATGTCGACAACTTTTGAATTTACAATGAGATGCATACTGCTGATTGATGATGAGAAACGCAGAAGAAGCTTTCTGATGATGTTTTCGTGATATCACTGTTAATTTTCATCGATAAAACAGTCTTGACTAAGCATCAAGATGATCTATCTGCATGATTTATATATCTAACGATAGAAAATCTAAATCGACGCACAAGACATGCTCAAAAACGATCAAGATTGATTCTTCTGAGATTTCTTTTCATAGTTGACAACGACGATGATGATATCAAGTCAAAGATTTGACACATGATGTTATCAATCATACTCAAGCGTATGTTAAACATGTATCTTCATGCATTAATATATGATCTCACACGTAACAGTTGTTGAAGCTATGTTCAGAAACGACATTTCTGTTCTTTGCATGAACAATAAGATAAGACAATGTTATTCAATAATCGTCGAATTCATGATGAACTACGAGAAACAAGTATTAATCACAGACATCAAGATGAATCAACAATGTTCTATCTGTCAAGTATCATCTCATGAACGCGAAAATTTAGACAAGACATGATCAATTCGAACGCATGCATTCACTAGAAATCAATAAAGACAACAAAGAAAGAACAATATGATTGATAATGACTCTGCTTGAATACATTCAGTGAAAAACTTTGCATGATCACATATGTTTATCAATATTCACGAAACAATGATGATAGATGTGTTACATCAACTACTTAAGAAAATCATCTTGTATTTGATGTTATGACTCAGTCAAATCATCAATGAGAATGTTTGTACAAGTCGAAGAAGAAAAGAAATCAGATTAGCTTTAAACAATGCATCAGAAACAGCTTAGCTGAATCAAAGATTTCGCGTCATTTCATCATTTAAAGACATGAAGAGATTTATCAAGTACAGTACGATTAAGTAATGAACTGATGCAGATCGAAAATCGATTGTATGTCAGTTTATATCAATCATCACATCGTTTCTGATCACGAAAGCATCTGCAACGATTCACTTCGCTTAAGCAGTGATAGACTTCATGATACTTGCTCAGTATCATTTGCATGACGAAGAAACTCTTCAATATCTTGAACATGCGCTTTTTCGATTGAACAAGTTAAAGAATGTTTTTTGTCATTTGCGATCTGAGCATTCAGATACAGACGTCGATTATTTCAACATTTCAAAACTACATGCAATGACACATTATGCAAATCAGATTCAAAGATACGATAGTGTTGATAATTTTAATACAGAGCACAGTGAGATTACATACAAGCATCTAATAAAGATTTTTTTCAATTGCATCAACAAATGAGAAACGTTTCAAAAACAGTTATTGCATCATAATACTTGACATCTGAATCTTCTTGCGATGAAAAATATTCTTCTTCACAGAGATACAAGACAGAGCAAGATCAATAAGCATGCATTAATTGCTATGATAACACGATTCAGTCATGTCTTTAGTCTTCATAAAATTTAAGATGCACTCATTCATGAACAATGCAATCAAATACAAGAGACAAAACTCAATTCAAAGTTATGATGTCATGCATTGATCTTAGTTGAGATTCTGAATATAAAGAAGCTTTTTGACGCGTTGACAGTCTTCATGCACAAGTGTCGTAACATAGTCGACGAGAAAGTTGTATCAGATAGAGAGTTAGATAAAAAGAAAAAAGACTTGATCTGAGTGAGATCATACTACGTAAGCATTTATGAATCACTTCAATGCTGAAAACGAGATGAAAAAAATGTCAACGACTTAAAGAATCTTGTCAGTGATAAAGTATACTGCTCATTGAACTGACAAAGAAAGAAGAAAGTTTGAAGACGTGACTATGTTCTGATTCAAAAGAGATTGAAAGAAGCGATTGAAGTCTCAACTCTGCTAAACTATCAACTGTCTGATCAGCTATGACTTATTCTTTTCATTATAGATTCATTGTGTCAAGACAACAAGAATAATGAGCTACAACACAATGATGTTCTCATTGAACTACTTAAATCTTGCAATGAAGAAACTTAACATGCTGTGCATGAAATGATTGAGATAAAGCACTGATCTAAAGATAACGTCAAAAATTCCCGTTTTTTCGAAGTTAGTTGATTTTTTCATTTGCATACAATTCTGAAAAGTGTGCATGTTGTATCAGCAAACGATATTTTTAGTGAGTCAAACAAAAACAAGTTCTTCTACATTAATAACTTCAGTGACTGAGATTCATACAATTCGATATACGAGAAGAATTTCTTGCATAAAGAAACAAGAATAGCAGAATACTACTTCAAATGCAAAAGCTGAAGATATTTGAAACTGACTCAATCTCATCGCAGACAAAAATCAAACAATGTATATGTATTATATCTATGTTTCAGAGCATATACAGAATCATTGAAGTCAACGATGCTACACGACTAAGCAACTAAGAAATATAATCATCTCTTGACTTTGCTCAATCAAATTTCTCTTGATGAACAGAAGTCTCAATTATGAACTGATGAGAACTAAAGTCAAAGTTTAATCTCATAAGAGCTTTGTTCTTATGAAATATATGTAGCAAACAAAGCTTTGCTTGTTGCAAGAGCATCATCAGCTACAAATTTAATATCATGAAGTCAGTCAGTCAAAGTCAACTGTATTAATGAATTGATCTGAAAGAAAATTGACTTGATGATCGCGAGCGATTGTATTATAAAAGAGTGTGAGTGACTCAGTAGTAGACTCTAGATAATTGATATGTATTTCATAGATTTAGTTGAGAGCTTAAGCAGTAAGTAAATCACTGAAAGCTGACGTCAGTTATCACATGAACAAGATGCAACGAGTATGACATCAGTCAAATTCTGAAGTTATGAATCGCTGATGCTAAAGTTTTTTGTGATAAGCGCAGTCGTTAGTCACAGACACGAAAATATTTAACAAACATCAAGTCTTCTCTTTAGTATAATGAATGCATTGTCGAAGATGTCATGTAAAGAGTATATACACTACAAATGATCAATAAACAGAGTGAAAGAAGAATTCAGCATTGATGAGTCTGAATACATGCAATTGAAGACGCGAATACGAGATCAAATGAGATTTTTTCAGCTTATAAAACGAAAGCTAAATACAAACAAGTCAAAAGAGATCATCAGATTGACATTTGAAGTCATATATCATGAGTTTCATATTATATTCAATGATGTCACAAGATCAAGAAGTGATTCTATGTTAATGTTCATGACACAGCGATCAAATTACAATGTAAGAAGATGACTCAGAATCAGAGAGACATGATAAGATAATCTCAAGTACAATTCTTCATCATCTCTTCAACTGAAGACACACTCACATCTCTTGAGTTATGTCGTCTGCAACAAACGAGATCTCAAGAGATCTCAATCAGTATCAGTCAGATCAGTCAAAATTCTCATAATATAGATCAGTCACGATCTCAATTGTAACATATACTGCAGATCACAAGATCTTCTTAAACATGAATCAGTGAAGAACTCGATTTGCATTAATGACATGAAATACAACAAATTTATAAAGCTGATTGAGAATGAGCTGAATTACGACTGTGTCACAAATATGATGATATACAATCGAGCTGAATTCGCAAGAATATATATCAGCAACGAGCGTGAATGAAAAACAGCACTGAAAGAAATGCATGCAAAAGAGTTTATTCACTTTCTTTTTACAATTCAGTCTGCTGCGAACAACGATTGTAGATTTCAGACTTCTTGTGATACTCAATTCAAGTAGCTGATCACTGAAGAAATTATGTAGAATGCTTGTAAAGAACATGTTCACGCTCAAGACTTTCAGTATAAGATGACATAGCAAGATCATGTCATAATTGAAAAATCTTAAGAATCAATGACAAGACTTATAGTTCATTCAACATCAATAAAGATTTAATGAACTTTTGTCAAGATTAAATAAACTATTCTTAGTGCTCGAAATAAGGTAAATCTCTCTCTTATTCTGAGAAAAAATCATTTGCAATCTGACATTCTCTTTTATTCTTTTTCTCAATCGTTTGTTGCATAGATTTTCTCGACGATCATACATTGTTGAGTCACATCAAATGACTTTTGTCTTGAATGCAACATGAAAGTACATTGATCTTTATGATGATGAGTTTATCAAGATACTAAGTGACATTACAGAAAAAAATGTCATCACACGAGCAACTTCAAGACATCATCATCGTCAAAGCGCAGTGCAGTTGAACACACAGAGATTCACAATGACAACGAGATCACAACAGACTCAAGCGACAGCGATTCTGTGAAAGAAGTCTTCAATGAAGACAGACGTGTCACTCTTGAAGTAATAATTCGCTTAAGAATTTAAAAGAATAAATGACTAATTTGAAAAAAGACAGAATCGAATGCTGTCAAAGCATTCAGTGAAAGTATTCTTGCAAAGTCATCACGACATTTCAAAAACTTGACGTATGCAACATTAAACAGCTTAATTCTTTTCAATCAATCAATAATAAACATACTAGAATTGATTTTGATGATGATGATGTCAATGATGCAAACTGAGAATCAATAACATCATATTTATGAGAAAAAACGTTACGTTGAACTAAATGCAACTTCATCGTTGATCATGAGTCAATTGTCAAAGTTTGCACTCGTTATCTACTTACGTGAATATTGAGCGATCATGTTGATAGCAATAGCAGTTCATGATCAGACTTCAAAAAGAGATGACTTAATGAGAAAATGAAAGAAGCATGAAAGAATATTGCAAGTTATCTAGATAAGAAGTCAGATCACAAACGTTCTGAAGTAAAGAACATTTCAACGATGAGAGAGACTCGAAAGATAATACACTCAGATCTTTTGTTACGAATAAGACTTATAATAAATAAATGTACAACATCTTTGAAACGTGATGATCTAGTGTACTGAGTCGAGTATGAATCATAGTCGAAAGTGAATACGATTGACAGAAGTAATTCACAAGAAAAGAGCGAAAGAATTTGATAAAAAGTCTGCTAGATAATGACGACTTTGCGTGTGAAAAGATATGTACTAATCAAAGATTGCAACATCGTCTAACGTGAAAAGACTTCTCGAGACAGATTCTGCGCAAGAATCATAGCGAATGTATTGACTCAGAAGATTTACTGCAAAGTCAGAGATGAAATAGCATATCAAGAATACTTGAAGATATTCTTTGATTTGCTTTCTACTAATGTCGTTCTCATTGCAGTGACAATGATCGCTCATTGTATACAAGAATATAAATCAGAAGAGCACAGATTAAACAAGTTTAAGAAATTGAATGTAAAAAGTAAGTGAACATTTGCATATATCAGTGACTAAAGTGATTGAAGCGAAGCTGAACTTGATAACATGCAACGACATGAATGCGCGTCAATGTGACATGAAATCAACAAGCTCGCGAGCATCAATAATTAATATTAAAGATTCTGCTATGTTGTATCAAGCAACAGATCGATAATGACGATATCAAAGCAATTATGAACATTCAAGCTGTACTCAATGTATACATTGATTGTCTCAATGATCTCTTATTATACGAGTTAGAAAACGACGTGCAACTCGATTCAAACGCAAGTCATAAGAAAATACTCTTGAGTTCAGAAAGCATTTTCGTCTTTCAATATTCGAAACTAACATCACTTGTCTTTGACATAGTATTATCAAATGAAGCTGTAGATATTACAACTCATAACTAAATCTTCAATCATTGATGCTGTGTAGAAGAGATTGATTGAATTGAACACAGAGAACGAATCATTGACTGATGATGCTCAAGTCAGCAAGAAGCAAACTCTTAGCAAGAGATTTCACTTTACATCACAAACTAAAGATCAATCACGTATCATATTGCAAAGCGATGAATATAAGCTCGTGATAGCACAACAGAATGATGTTGAGTCAACAATAATTAAGATCAGTTGAGAATGAAAGTTTGATGACTTGTAAGATGCTTTAGACATGAAGAAGAACAAACATTTGTGATATAAAGCAGACAAGATAGACAAGATTCTAAGCGACGAGAAGAAATATGAAAGCTTCATGTGCAAGATGAGAAAGAAAAGCATCGTGAATGTAATTCGCGAAAAGAGAGAAATTAGAGAAGAATAGAACTCAAGCACAGTAGTCACTATAATCAAATGATTCAAACAAAGCGAATATTTTGCTTCATACTGCGAAAGCACTTCTGCCGCATGTGCTTACATGAGAAAACATGATACTGATAGTGATGCAAGCGCACTGATCATACACTTCAAACATCTTGCTCAAGAATGCGTAAGCGCTTATGTTGCAGATGCTGTCATGAGAGAACATAGTGCTAGAAGTGATGCAAATGCACAATAAGAAAAGAGTGATAATATTGAGAAGAATGATCAAGACATTTATGATGACATTGATTATTAAAGAACAAAAGATACACTGAACACTTTGAGCAGTCTGTGTAATATTAAAGCTATGTTTGCAATGTATGATAATTACGCAGTTGACAGCTTGATCGTTGATGATGATTATAACGAAGAAAGATCATGCAGAGATAACAGTGAATTATAAGCTTCAATGATATTATTCAACATTGCGACTTTAATTGCTACAAATGTCAAGATCATATTTGTTGAATCAAATGATAAATAGGCATACTGCGCTCTTAGAAGTTCTAGAAATGTTGACGTTTTTATGAATATGCATCAGCTAAAAGTTACGCAAATCTGAGACATGAGATTAAATGAATATTTGAAATATTGATCATTAAAAGCGCTAAAATCTGTCTCTGTCACTCTTTACAAATTGCAGATGCAAGATATTGATCTGAACAAATGCAGAGTACTTGATGAAGTACTTTGAAAAGATGATAGACTATGAGTTTCTCAGTCAATGATCACTTAATTAATAAGAGAAGCACATGATCTTTTGATCAATGATCATTCTGACATGAATTGAACATTAAACTTGTTGAGATGATTATATTGCTGATTGAAGATGAGAATGATGATCAAACGCTACATTCAAAACTGTTACGTTTATCGTAGATCAAAAGCATCGAGAGATTGAATCAATAAACTGCTGAAGTCATTGCTCATACTCGAACAACGATGACAGAACATATCATTGAACTTCATTATTAATCTATTGAAAAGTGATGAAAGCAACGCGATTCTGACAGTCATAGATTGACTATTCAAGAAACGACACTATATATCGTGTTGATCAGATGACGAAGAAATCTTCGCAGAATAAACAGTCAAGCTGCTGTTGATATGAGTCTTCAGAACTCATGAACTATCGAGATCAATAGTATTTGATCGCGATTCTCAATTCATATTAATTGTCTGAAAGTCTCTATGTCTGAGACTCGACATCAAGATGAAACTATCTATCGACTATCATTCGCAAATTGATGATCAAACGAAAAGAGCGAATCAGAATGTGAAACGATATCTACGAAGCTACTGCTCATATATGCAAGATGATTGATTCATCTGATTATCTATGACTGAATTTGTCGATAACAACGCTATTTCGTCGTCGATTGAACAGTTGACGTTCTTTCTGAATAAGAGCTTTCATTCTCACATGAGCTTTGATTCAAATTCAACTGAATATGAAATCACTTAAGCAAGAATCGAAGCAGATAAAGCAGAGAATATATTCGAACACATAAAACGATCACTAACGTTGATCAAACAAGCATTAGCAAGAGTCAGAATCACAATGAAGAAACAGATTGATAAACATCAAAAGAAAATGATTTACAAGATAAATGACATGATGTTTCTAGATTCTAGAAACATTATGATCGTAAGATCGTCAAAGAAACTAGATGATAAAATGCTAGAATCTTTCAAGATTCTGATCGAGATCAAACATGCATATTGACTGAAATTGTCATCGACAATGAAGATTCATTCGAAGTTCATCTCGAATCTGCTTCGACTGAATTCAAAGAACTTTCTGAAAGAACAACGAAATGAGTCGTCTGATTCTATAATAATGAATGACGAAGATGAATGAGAAGTGAAGAACATACTGAACTTCAGACACTACAGATGATGACTACAATATCATGTCAATTGAAAAGAATATGACGTTGATTTACATTGATACAACGTTGATGAAAATGAGTTCGAGAATTGTCAGAAGATTGTAAATGACTTTCATGAATGATATTCGAATAAGTCAAGATAGAAACTGAAAAAAAGAATAATTGAACTGCAGCAATGAGAACATTGCTAAATGAAGAGAGAGAATAATGTTATGAATGTGCACTTCGAGTTAGTCTAATATAAATCATGTTAAACTATCATAAACTAGTATAGAGCTGATGTTGACACGCTAGCGATCTGGCGTGCCTTCGTGAGTAAAACTCATGACGTGTTTCATCTTTCTTCTTCTTTAGCTTTGAACTTCTAGTTAGAATACATTCATATAATTCGCTCTAAGCAGATTCATAACAACGATATTGAGAATTCTGAGAAAGAAACACTGAAGCAATAAAAAGAGACAGCGTGTGAGCATCAGACAAAACAATGAAATGCGATTAAACTGAATTGTTGATCTGTTGCAGCTGATGACTGAACAGCTTGTCTTTGTTGATGAGACTCTGTTCAACGAGACTACGAGATGATGTCATTAAGTCTATGCATCAATTGATGAGTCAGCTCGCTATCAAGTCTCTAGAAAGAGAAAACATTTCTGAAGTGTTCTTTCAATGTATACAATCGATGACTATCTACTCTGTATCAATATTCATGAAGATTGATTCAACGACAAGACTTTCTTTTAATGATTAGCAGATGAATTGCTATCTCTATGCAGTCTTTTTTCGACTTCGAGAAGTGTGATCATCATGAATAACGTCAGCATACACTGTAATGCTCGTATCGAGAAACTCATTATCTCACACGAGTGTGAGATATGATATCTGTCTTCGTATTCGTTGAATTTCAATCTCATCGAGCTCAGTTTTAGTGTTTTGAAGATCTGAATCAGAAAACACTTTCATGAAATATGACTCAGCTTCGAGAGCTTCTTCAATGAGTTTCTGCACTATGCAGTAGCTAGAAGTCGTTGTGACCGATTTTCAAGACAGCATTTTAAGCATAGCATCGATGATTATATCTTTGAGATGAATATTAAAACGTTGAAGCGCGAATTGAAGATGAGTAATATAGATTTCGAAGAATATTAGCAGTGTACTAGATCTAAATAGCTTCATATTTATCTGTTTGATTAATTTTTCTAACGCGAAAACAGGTCTTGAAGGTTCAAAGATATCAAGAATGTCTGAATTCAATAGTAAATTTGAAAGAGAACGTGACAATTGCGATGTCAAGAAATTCATAGTTTTCTGCATATGCTAATAATTTAGCGAGATCTGCATCGTTGATATCTGACTCAAGAATATGAATTTAATTTTCTTGAGAAACTTTCTATTTGTACTATCACTACTATTTTGTTAATTTACTTCTATCACGTTCGAAAAGCTGACATTAATGACATGAACTCTTCAATCAACTGTGATACATTTCGTCTTGTTCTTATTTTTAAATCTCGTCATCAATCAGCGATGAAACTCATCTGTACGTGATGCTGACTACGAATCTACTGTCTAGCTACAGTAAAGTTTAAAGATTATCAAAAGTTTGAACAACATCGAGATGCTGCGTGATGATGAAGCGCTGTGCATTGATCGCATGCAGAGTTTTCGCGATCGCGCAGACTTTAATAATCTCAATGCGCATGCTACAAGCAATCTGCATGCAGATGAGAAAGTCAAATAGAATGCAGAACTACGAGAAAAATCGCTTATGAAAATCATTCAATTCAGTATTTTGTCGTCGTAATGATGAGAACTGAGACAGAACATTCTTGCGTTTGATCTGTTGAGAATGATTAGCAGAAAGAACTTGAATCACGAACATTCTTTAAATCTACGTGCTAACTACGTATAGATCTTGTTAAGACTGCGTGTCTGTTACTACAACATAAGTAACTCACGAAACTCATTAAGTTTGACATGAGCAAACTTGAAAGTCTCGTTAATATCGTATAACAGACGTTCAGACACAGACATTCTATACATAAGTGATACATTGATGAGAAGACTTCATTAAAAGAAGAGAAACACAAGCGAATTAATAGAGAATGATCGAACTACGCTGTCTGATTAGAAGTGTAACATATGAACATCTTTGCAAGACATGATCGATCTGCATGAGAAAAATCTCTACAGATAATGCAAAACAGATGAGTTGCACATTTTACAAACAAAGCAAGCATCTGCAAGACGTGATATACAATGACGATGACTGTTGATCTTAAGAATCTCATTTCTTCACTGAGTTCTGACTCTCAAATATCTTGATGATAAAGTCAATATTTAGTCAAAGACATCATTTGTATAATTTGAAAGAACAGTAGCATATGTTGATGTGATTAAAGAAGAAATCGACTGTAATATACATGTATATCGCTGATGAAACATCTGCGACTCATGCTTAAGAAGTAAACTGTCAAAATTTGAACAGTAAGAGATTTTGCTCATCTTGAACTGTGAATCTGCTGCAAGAAATTATCTCTCGCTAAGAAAAAAATCAGCATAGAGATCATGTCTTAGATATGTTGCATGCAACGTATGCAACATATTTTCGATAAACATCTCGCTGACACATTGCAAGATTAAGAGAGTCATTTACAAAATGATGCTCAACAAAACTTCAAAATACACAGAATATACAAATAGAATAATGCGCAGACTTGTCGATGATAAATCAGAATAAATATGCTCTTTTTTTGAAAAATATCTGCAGAAGAGAATACAATCAACTTAGTTCAAGAGCGCGATCACAATAGTGATGTGAAAGTCAAACAAGAAGAACTACTTTAATGCAAAGATATATAAATCAATTGTGTTACTCAACATGCTGAGCAAGATACTAAAGTTCATTATATTTGAACATCTGTGAAACATCATAGAAATATGCAACTCAATATTGAACATTCAGATGAGAACTTGCAAACACAGATCAACAAATACGACTCTGCAACTGATTACAGAAAAGATACATACTGTATGAAGTGACATAAGAAGAAGAGTAGTTTCATTGCTGAGTCTGAATAAGAAGAGTGCATTCAACAATGTAGCACATAGCAGACTTTTGCATGACATGAAAAAAAGAAGAGTTTTCAGACTGCTTCTCAAATTTGTGAAGAACTTTCTGAAAGATTGATGCATCACGATCACAATTGATGATTACACGACGATGAAATGCAACGTGAACATCAACATATCACAAGACTCTTTGCTATCATCAATATTATATTTGTTTTATAACGTGAACTTGTTAAAAGCATGTTATGACATCAGACTGAAAACAAGCTTTATAGATTTTGTAAATGATGTCAATATCTTAATATACAAGAAGTTCATAAAGCGCAATTGCAAAGTTCTTAGCGAAATTTATGATAGATGCAAACAGTGATCAAAAATGTATGACATCAAGTTTTCAAAGACAAAGCATAAGCTGATTCACTTTACAAGAACTTCTAAGTGATTCAATATGAACATCAATGTAAAGTTGATAAAACATCAGATTGATTTGAAATCAAATATCAGAGTTTTAAAAGTTCAACTGAACTTCAAGCTGAAATGAGTGACTTACATGCATTATGTCGAAGCAAAACTAGTGATTAAACAAAAGATTATGTAAACAATCATTGAGTTTACTTGAGATTCATCAATGATGATGAAAAAGCAAATATACTTCGCGATGATGCATTCTCTGCTTAGTCATGAAGTCATCATATGATACATGTCACAAAGAATGAAGAGTCATTGAAAAGATCTGAATGTCAAGCTGAGATCAGTACAAGAAAGAGCATTGCAACAAATCATCAATGTTTATCGTGCAACATCAACAGAAACTCTACAGATAGAAATAAACATAATGTTGATAAATATTCATTTACGAAAGTTAATACAAAAGTTGATAATGAACATGAACTTTCAAAAATCAGATAAAGTTATTGAGATGATGATGCATTGAATTCATAATGACTTGATACTCAAAAAAGATTGAAAATCAAAGCTGTGTAAAACATCTTTGCAGTTGAAGCAAAAGTGAATGAAAGAAACACTTGAATAAATGAAGATGAAGTAAAGTCATCTTTACATGATGACTTTCTGATCAGAGTCATTGAGAATAATTATAGTTGCAAACAAGAAAATTTTAATAAATCAACATCATTTCAACACATTCGCGTTGAAGCAAAAAGTTTACTCAAATGATAGTGACAGTAAAGAAAATGTTACAATGACTGCAATGAAAATTAACTGAAAGTTAAATAAAAGACTGAAAGAATTGATTTTAATCATCATTCATCATGAAGAACTGAAAGAATTAATCGCGAAGATGAAACATCTTGCAGACATAATGACAGAGAATCAAAAGTATCATGAAAAGATATACAAAGTATACAGTGATAATCAGACTTCTTTGAAAACAGTGAAAGTTATGATATCAACAAAAGATCAGACACGTTTGCAACGAGTTCAAATCATGCATGAAAGCATTTAATCTTAAAAAGTCATGCTGAAGTTACATTAAATGATAAAACATGCAGAAGTACTTGAAAATGAAGCGATGAACAAAATGATTGATGATGCACATGATTTGTTTTTATTGCTGATTGAGCATCAATGCACTGAAGTGATGACAAGACTGATGCTCATACAGAAACAGATCAGACAAACATGAAGAATAGTCTGAAAGAAGAGATTCAACGCAGCTCATTTTCAATATCTGATATCAAAGATAATACATTGATATCTGCAACTGCATAAAAGTTATGCAAAGTCTCACAGCGCATTATTGACGCAGCTACGCATGAGAAAAATTGACTTCAATCAATTTTTACATGAAAAGTGAGTACTTAATATCACTATAACGATGTGCAAGTGTGACAAAGATCAAATGTTGATCAAGCACATTCTATTAACATGTTTCAAATGAAAAGTAGAATGAAAAGCAATGCAATGAAAAGAAAACATCACGAACTTCATCAACATTTCGACAAAGAGCTTAGATAGCTTGTGAGCTAGTGAGCAAAGTTCATTCAATACTAATGCGCTCGAGACGTATATGCTAGCTACTAGATGAGACGTTTGCTACAAGCTAGCTGTCAGCTGAGTTTGCATCGTTGATTAGCTTACATGCTACATAGATCAGCTACAAGCTGATTTAGCTGATTTAACACTACTCTTCATTCTACTCGTCTATCTACTCGCTCATCTACTCTTCAT
>JAABUH010001486.1_pt1 | contig 25926 bp, 42 predicted proteins | sample 5559121 | NCBI WGS metagenome assembly JAABUH01 (sample SAMN10711871, study PRJNA513364) | rock metagenome | isolation source: Antarctica rocks | place: Antarctica: Victoria Land, Battleship Promontory nord | collected 2015-12-28
CGCCCTCCTCCACAATACCTCCTCCTCAACAATCTTCCGTCCAACCCGCGCCCTGCACGATTCATCAGCCATAGACGCGAATTACACCGATATCCTGGTATCACCCGTCATCCCGCCGAATGGGATCGATGGGTTCACTACGATGACGGCTTTGGTCGCGCTGGGCGCTTGTAGTCCTGAAGAGTTGGGTTGGACTGGGGATGGGGAGGAGGATAATGAGGATGGGGGGATCATTTTTGGTTGAAGTTTCCGGAGAGACGGGTTGGGAGGGCGGATGGTGTGGGTGGGAGTGGGACAGTTGGTTCTGGAGTTGGAAGTGGTGGTGATTGTGGCAGACGAGGGAGACAAGGAAATGGATATGACGGTTCTGGGTTTGGTGGTATGCAGGTGGATGAGGAAATTAGGGTGAGCCAATCTTCCCCAGTCGACACCACCCGTCATGACACGGCATGATCATCACTCTTATCCCGTACCGTATATTGCTAACCGATCACCTTTTAGTTTGATACAAGACAGAACCTCGTCATCGACTCCAGATCATCAATGTCTACCACATTGAGCAGTATCATAGCCAAAGGAGGTGCAAATGGCGACATGACTCCCGAGACCGCAAACGACAGCTTGACGCTAGAATCAAGCACACTCTTCCCTAACGAGGTGGGTTCACCTAACCTTCCCTTCACCTTGGAACTGGGATATCCCAAGCTGACTCTCACTCAGCCAAATCCGAATCGTATTTTTCCACCCTCAATCCCGAACCCCACTCACCCTCAGCCAGACCCGAATCCCATCGCCCCACCACCACCCCGAACCCTCCGATACCCGCAAGTGGACCTCCAGATTCAATCATCAACTCACACCCTCACACCATCAAAACTCTTCCCCAACCCAAACCTCGTCGTCCTATCCGATACCCACACCCCTTTACCGGGTAACAGCGACAGTATCGGTACGGAAAGTCGACTCGTCATTCGAGAATACGTCTCCTCTGGTCGGCTATGGGATGTCTATTCGGCTTGGTATTACCCTGCCCACCCATCACCATCTCTCCCCACAACGACGACGGGTCAGGTATGGAGGATACGGCATTCGAATCCGCCGGGTGGATTTGTCGGGATACGAGAGGGGAAGGTGAAGGGGAGAGGAAGGTTGACTGAACCTATCCGTTTCGCACCTAACGCCTCTGACAACCCTCTACCTCTACCTCTACCACATCGCATTCCCTCCGACTCATCCCCTGCTATTCCCAACTCCGACTCCTCATCGGCAAGCGATTTCCTCGCCTCCCCTCGAACCCACTCCACCACCGAAACATCAGCACCACCCACCTCACCCTCCTCGATACCCGTGGTAATCAAACTCGCTATCCCCTCCCAAGCGACACCCGTCGGTTATACCTCCGCCACTCGTTCTTCTGGGGAATATGATACCGATGATGCGAACCATGCGGTGGAAAATGAGGTGGGGCTTTATACGGGGGTTTTACGGGGATTGGGGGTTGCTCCGAGGTGTTTTGGGGTCTGGGAGATGGGCGAGGACACGGAGCGTGGAAAGGTGAGAATGGGGAAAGGCGAGAGGGGAGGGATTTGGAAGGAGAAGGAGAAGAGGGGAGAGGTCGGTGAGGTCGGGAAGGCGGTCTGTATGGTACTTGAGGAGATGGGGGTGGATGTGGGGGGGAGGATGGGTGATTGGGGGGGGTTAAGTGCGACAGATAGGTGGGTGTTTTCTTCAGTTGTGATGGGTCGAGGCTGATGGGCTCCTCTGCTCGCTTCTCCTTGCGTCATCCACTGTATCGCTTGTTGCATCTTCCTCCTATAATCCTTGCTCACGTCGCTCACGATATACCTTCCTCTTCATCTGTTCTATCCCATCTCTGCTTGTCTCACCCGATTTGCACAATCTCGCGTCTGCTTCCCCGCCTCTATCACCTTCTTCCACCTTCTTCCACCTCCTCCATCCACCCACACCCTCTCGCCTACTTGCCATTCGCTCACGTGCTCACCTCCTACTCATCACCCACCGTCATCGCTACAGAACCGAAATATCCCGCCTCTACTCAATCCTCCACTCAGCAAATATCACCCACAATGACGTCAACCCTCGACACGTCCGCCATCTGCTCAATCATCCCCCTTCCGGCCCGATACTTCGCCTGATCGATTTCGAAGCGTCCACCTTTCACCCTGTGAACGATGAACGGGCTCGGGTGATGATCGATAGGGAGCGGTATGAAATTGAACGGATCGTCGGGTACCTCCCTCAGGAGGAGGAATAGGGGGTCTAGGAGAAGGTTGGATTGATTGAAAGGGGAATGGAGGGAAGGGAGGGGTGGGGTTTTGGATTAGTTAACAGATCGAACGACTTATTGAATCGATTTTACTGATGACTACTACGGATCGGTGGTGATGATTATAATACCCACTTTCGATTACAATACCTGTTGACAGGACTTTCGGCGAACGATCAGTACGACGTTTGGATCGCGAATCATTCGAGAGGTCACAACGGTTTGACTTCTGCGTCTGACCCTTCACCACTTCCACTTTTTTCTTCTTCCTCTGGAGCGTAGTCGCTAAAGTGATCATAACGCTAACCTTGACGAAAGACGTCACCTGATCGAAGGGAACTCAACCTTGTGAAGTACATCAGTGAAGGGAAGAATGGCGTTTGAGCGCGAACAACGGAGAGCACCGACGCTGACCCAAGTCAGGATTCAAGCAGGCTCAGCAGCGAGTTGAAGCGGACCTGCCAGCAGAGGTACTCCAGTGGTGATACGGAGGTTGGGGATGTCGTGGGCCGGGACGTGGGGACTTCCTAAGCTTTCCCAGGTGGGTGGCGAGGGCGACCGAGCTGACCTCTAGGCAGACTTCATAACCTACCCCGACCTTCCCCCTCCTTCGGATTATCTTCGGACAATCTACCTCCAGCGAAGAGGACCAAGATAATCACGCCGAGGCGCAGCGCATCACCGGCAAAGGGAAATATGCCAATGATGAGGGCCTCGGCGACGAAGAAGAAGGTATCGCCCCCGTCCAAACCAAAGAGACCCATCATCCAGCCCTTCACCCTCCTCACGGCATACAATGCAGACGCCTTATTGTATACATCCATCATGTCTTCATGAAAGGTGTTTGGTTCTTGGTCACAAGCTCAGAGCTAAGACGACACGCACCGTTTTCCTCACCCTGCCACATTCTCTCGCAGCGCGAATGCGTGAGTTGATGGGGATGATGTAGTGGGTCGAGCTGTCGAGTGGATGAATGATAGCTGGCGATCCCGGCTTGTCGTTCTTGTCCAGGGCGAGCCGCGGTAAAGAGTAGTGAGGGGTCCAAGTGAAGCATTGCACATCGAAGGGCGGAGGAGGGAGCCACACGCAGGTAAGTAGGTGCTCAGCCCTTAACATTCCCTTCGCCTACGGCCAGAGCTCTGGCGGTGAAAGCGAGGACAGAAAGGTCTCCATCCGTTCTCCGGGACGTCTCCGAGATGATCGATGCAGTATCCGCGAGTCGCAACAGCCCCATGCTCGAGTTGCGATGTGATGCACACACATGTCGTGATAGCATGGATCGGAAGGGTATGCATATGCAGATACATCGATGCCGTCAAATCCTGCGGCATGTCAGTGGTGATGGATTCCCAGCGACACTGGCTCACACTATAAAGTGATCTCGACCGGCGCGGATCCATATGAAAAGGAAGACCCCGAGCTGCTGGCCCATGCCTCCGTCATGTATGCGCGATCGATCTTGGGGATGCAACCATGATGAAGCTCCAGGGAGAAGAACAGGTTCTTCTCTTGCCCAGGAGTGTGGACTTGGCCATCCTTCGCCACGTTGGTCCTCTTGGCGCCCCCGCCCTCCATGTCTCCGACGTCGCCTCCTGCACGAGGCCGCTTCGTTGCTGTCCGCCCAGCGCCTTGCTGGTCCCGCGTCTTCTTCTTCCCTTTCCCCTTTGCCACATTGGCTGGAGCCGATGTGAGGTCACGCAAGCAGTACAGCCAGTTGCCAATCAGCTCGTGGCGCTCGTTTTGTTGATCCCGGATGTTTTGGAGGATGCAGATGAACGCGAGGAGGGCGGCCGGGTCACAAACGTTGCCGGTCCAGATGGTGGTGATTATCTGGTGAAGAGCGAACGCGAGCGGGGTGAGTCGAAGACGGGGAGGGAGGGAGATGGTCAGGACGAAGGGCGGGGAGGGAGTGGGAGAAGGAGAGGAGAGGGGCGGAGGTGGCGAGAGAGGAGAAGGGGATGGCGAGAGGAAGAAGAGGTGGCGAGAGGGAGCGGAGACAAGGTTAGTGCGGGATTCAGCATTACTCGTCATATAAGGTGTTGGGAGCAACCGCTCAACACACTCACAAAGGACGTCCAGTCGGGTTCATCCTCCTCTTCCGACTGGTCCAACTCGTCTCCCGCCCCTTCCAATCGTCGTCGGTCCACAGCGCGGTCCACAGCGAGAAACTCGACGATTTCCCCCCCACCACCGGCGGCATCGGTCTGTCTCTGTCCCTGCAAATTCTTGCCCTTGCTTCCTCCTCCTCCGCACGCCGTCATAACCTCGAGCTTCCATATCCCTCCCCCACCTACCGTCTGTAACCCGTATACCCTTTGCATCACTTCCGTCGGTGGAAGGTAGCTCTGGGGATCGGCATCCCGCGCAAGCCTGGCGAGGTGGGAATGAATGCGGAGGGCGATGTAGCAGGCGATGGCGTTTTGGATGCGAGCTTCTCCAGCGCTTCCCGAAGGGCCCTTGAGTTCTACGAGGACGTAGGAAAAGTAGTGTTCAGAGTTGAGAACTAGAGAGAGGCGGACAATGCGATACACGTCAGCGCTAGCACCGATGCCAATGAAAGCAGACAGGCGCACTCTGGCTGATCTCGTACAAGACTTCAACACTTCTGGTGGCGATGTACTCGCTCGCGTCCACGGCCAAGGGCGCAAAGGTCACGCTCGGGGCGATGCGGATGGCGCTACGAGCGAGACCGATGAGGAGGTCGGGTCGGACTTTGCGTAATCCGGGCTGGGCGATGGCCTTTAGAACATCCGAGGCGGTGTCGCGATCAAGACTGAGACGAGTAAGAAGGTCGTGTGTCAGCGAGGAGAATGCGGATAAAAGGGGGAGGTGGATGGGAAAGAGGGAAGGCGATGGGAAAGAGGGGGGCGATGGGAGAGAGGGAGGGCGATGGGAGAGAGGGAGGGCGATGGGAGAGAGGGAGGGCGATGGGAGAGAGGGAGGGCGATGGGAGAGAGGGAGGGCGATGGGAGAGAGGGAGGGCGATGGGAGAGAGGGGAAGCGACGGGGTGCGGATGCGACAGACTCGATGTATGTGACAGACTCACTTGGATACGACCCCTCTCGTCCCCGCAAACACGGCCTCCAACAGTCGCATCGTCGGATTCGTCCACGCGTTCTCTTCCGACAGCTCGACGTCGATCCGATTGAACGTGTGGAGAGCGGTGTGCAGCGCTGTGAGGAGCGGGGGAGCAGGAGGAGGCTGGATGATGCGGGAGGGAAGGTGCGGAGGTGAGCTGGTGTATGTCTCCGGCACGACGAGACCAGACTGACTGACTCGCCCATCTCTAGCATCTCCAGCCAGCCGACCATGTCATCTGACATCGTGATTGCGCCCACACCTTCCCTCTGTTTGACCGTCTTGGCCTCGAGGACATCGCTCCACCGTATCCCGACTCGCTTCAGCGTCGCCAGCCAGATCGCCTGGGTCGCATGGTCGCTTAGCTTGCCTGTTCGGATAGTTGAGCTTTGAGAATGCGCCTCGGACATTGCCGAGCGGGGTCAAGGCAGACAGAGGACAGCAGAGAACGAGGCGGAAAGACAGACGGAGACAAAGACGGCTGTTCACTCCGCTCAACCACTTTGGACACGTGGCACTCTGGTCGAGGATGGTCTGACGGATCATGACATGTCAAAGCTGAGCTTTAGAACAGTCGGGGTATATCACAATATGGAATGATGCGAATGAAGAAGTTGAGTAGGTCGTGAAGGGCTAGGAAGTGCTAGGCACGCTATAAGGTATGGGAGTCATATAAGCCAGACCTAGCCTTTGACATGACAGTTGTGCAGATATAAGTCGAGTTGTTGTCGTAGAGTGATCCCCATCAAATTTCATATTTCTTGATGCTCCTTGTCGCTCGACGAAAAGTGACAATGGCTCTTCGTAAATCGATGGCAGTGGTCGACATTGGGCTGATGGTGTGGGTGATCGTATTGGTCGATTTGTTCGATTGCAAAACTCGATCCCGAGGCTTGCCCTCGACGCAGACGACGGTGCCGGCGACGGCCTGCCCAGAGGCGGGGTCGACTGTCCCTTGGGAAGTGGACAGGCCAGTCGCGGGTGGCGGTTAGTGCTTGAGGTGGTCGGGGCTGATGATAGAAGACGAGGCGATGGAGATTGATTGGGAGGTGGTGGAGGACATGCAGGCGATTGCTCGCTGATGGTGGTGAGTTGTTGAGGATAGACGGGGCGTACGGCAGGTGGTGAGGGTTTGACGAGTGACTGGTGCCGCCGTCGGGTCTGGAGGAGAGGCCAAATGCCTCTACGGAGGTGGCAAGATGGGCGTCAGTGTTGGCAGATGGGCGTCAGTGTTGGCGAGGTTTGTCGCGGTTGATCGAAGGCTGACGATAGATGCAGGGTTGACGAGTGGTGGTGGGTTGTGGGCGGATGGGAGCAAGACGACGGACGAGGGGTCTCCTCTCTATTGTTCGCAAACGCTCGCCATTGTTCACGATACACATCGCTATCATGCCGGGCCAACCCCTGCGCCCCGTCGATGATAGTCTATTGTCCTCCACATTAATTCGACGGCCGTTCTCACGATTCTCTGAAACAAAAGGCCTTACCGGACTCTCGGTGACATCCAACAACCCTCGACGAAGGATTCCTATTTTCTTCGAGACGCAACCCCTGTACCTCCGTTTTTTTTGATTGGCTGTCGCTGATGAGAAGCTCAAACCCTAAGCCTGGCCAAGAAAAGGGGCAAGCGGAATGACAACCGCTTGGGCGCGGCGCTGCCCCAACTCCAGCTCCGTCTATCCGATTTCGAGATTTCTTCAAACGTTCTATACCGTTCTCTCATTCCAGGCGGCCATGCCAACTGCCAGCGCTGTAGTCAACCGCTCACTCTCGGTCATCATGAGGTTTGCCAGAGGATTGTCCGTTTTGTACAGGTCAGTCGCCACGACCAGGTCAAACTGACATTAGCGCCAGCCCTCAATACCATCTCCTCCTTTACGGTCGAGGTTGAGCCTACAGTTCCTTTCACGGACCTCGTCGAGAACGCCCAGCGTAATAGCATCGAACGCCGCAACGAGATCCGTATCAAAGGGTCCGCAATGTCCGGCCTCTCTGACACCGATTTCGATGTAACAGTAACCTCCCTGTGCGGTGTGGCAGCCAGACGAGTCTTCTCGGAAAGACCTCGTGACGAAGATCCTCAGAAGGACGCGATGAAGAGAATCAACGAGTGGGTTCCATCTCGTCGACAGGAGAAGATCAATTGCCTCTCTCTCAACCCGGGCTCCACCACTACCCTGCTCCCGCTCGTCTTCACCTCTGGAGGTTGCACCGACACCACTGCCAGTACCCTCCTTGAATGGAAACGCCTCATTGCGCCCGGTACCTATGGATATATGCAGAGCAGACTGTCCATAGGCTTAGCGAGAGCTAGAGGTTGTTCCTTTCTTCAGTAGGCGCTGTGATCTGCCTTATTGTATACACCCGATTGTGCATTACATGACTGTAGCGAAGCTTGGTGTCTCATCGTAATGTAGCTCTCCACAACTTATTGCGGCCCCGGATGGCCTTCCGTACGGCTCTTCTCCATCGTGACTACGACTGCATTATCACAGGCGACAACGAGGTAGATTGCGAGTCTGCATATATAGTGCCCGAAGATGTGAGGCTTTTCGTGTAAATGGTTTACATATGTAGGACGGATGCGGACAGGTCTACCGCAAAATCCTTGGCGTACCCGCTCTCACCCGTGCACCTGTGTACGATGTGTCTTCGGGATTTCTCCTTTCGCGCAATCTTCATCATCGTTACAATCGCCTGGAGTGGTCATTCTATTACAGAGTATGTCTGCAGGCAAGCCACTTGTTCTGCGCGCATCATTACTGACGATGGATCGTTTCTCAGGACGAAGTCTACTACGTTCACTTTTTCGTCACTTCTCAGCACTCAATCCACCATGACAAAGCTATCCCAAGAAGCGACATACCAGCTTCCGCGCGTGGCACTACGCGCACGCAAATATAACTTACGCGGTTTCCCTGTCCCAATATCTGGCACAAAGCAATTGCTTCGTGAATGTGATTCCCTTCTCTGCCAAATCGAGCAGCACCAAGTGAGAGAAGGCCTTTGCTTCTCCGCTCTCCCGCTTTCAGTCATGATCGCTTCATTTGCTTTGCTTTTCAACTGGGATGGTGAACGCACTGAAGCATAATTTGACAGCCGAGCTTACTCGTCATGTTTTGAGTCATCCAATATTGATCAGCGGATCGCGCGACGTTGGCGACCCCTGACGGTCTTTTCATCTAGACAAAGCCGTGTTTCCGCATCAAGACATAGCCAACTGGTGGTATTTCACGAAGAAAGAGAGAGCCCGTTGGAGGCGAGGCCTTTTTGTGTGTGATAGAGCCAGTGCAAACGTATCTCGGGGAGGCGGTGCCGCGTCCCAAGGCCAATTGTAAGATTCCATGATGAGGATGTGCTTTTGTCCAAGCTTCAGGAATGGTGTCACGAATCTGTCCATAACCAATAGGATACTACAAAGAAACAGCGCCTAATCGGTAAGGAAAAAGGCTCAATAGCTCGGATCTTGGTTGATGTCACGATCATGAATCGAAGCTCGGATAGCTCCATTGTACTCAACACCCTTCCCCCTTGCCTACGACGAAACACCATTGATCTCGAAAGGAGACAAGCCGAAGAGAGGCAGGAGAAGAAGGTATAAGAGAGATGAGTCGAGAGACGGAGAGAACCAGCGATTCGAGATTGAAAGTCATTGAAAGTCAACGATAGTCATTCATAGTTACCTAGCTTTGCCGTGCTTGATCTAGCCCTTGCACTGTATAGCCTACGCTACTCGACCGGCACTTAACACGGCTACACCCACGCGTGTCCTCTGGTTATTCAAGCTAAGTTCGACAACGGTAGCCTAACTTTGCCGAAGCCAAGTCAACCGTCGCCAGATTCCAGGAGTTGAGGCGTCGGGCCATACTGCTGGTCGACGTAGCACCGTGACAAGAAGGACCGGCAAAGCTGTCCATGAGGGGTCAGGCACTCTACGAGCTTGTGTTCGCCTGCACCTCTGCCAGCGAGATCTCTAAGCTAGGCTCGGCGTGCGAACGTAGGGGGACTTCAAGGTGCGAATATGCCTGAGGTAGCAATATCAAGATGTGGATTGGTCGAACTCTACCAGGCTAGGTGCCGTGCTGTCAAAATGGTGGTCACCTCATCTTCTCCCTTGATTGGCTTGGTTCACTCCGCAATCCCCGGCAATCGAGATAAATTGGTCGTGATGGGTGCATGCACTTTGATGTAAAGTTACCATGTGTCCTCAAAAGGGCGTCTTGAGAGATGTATAACGTCAAGGTGGACCAGCTGGTTACGTGATTTGCCATGATTGCGTATATCTTTCCCCTTTTCAGCACGCAAGACATGTTGACATGCCTGTCGGCCTTGATGACCAAGTTTGTTTCTTATGCCGGAACGGGCCCGATGACCAAGCCTGTTTTGATGTACCCGGCGGCCTACCCGTCGGTCTGGATGACCAACCCGACGGCCCCGATGACCAAGCCTGTTCGCTTCGCCCAAGTGGGCCTGATGACCGAGCTTCTTTCGTCGTGCCCGAGTGGCTCAACGAGCCAGGTTGATGCGTGACATTCCAGGTCTGCGGTCCCTCCACCTGCTGAATCATCCACCTCGGATCCGTTTGGGCGCGTCGAGTCAAATCAAACGGCTGCATAGGTGTACGGTTTAGACACCCATGTGACACAAACTTCTTCCGACTACCTCACTTCACAATCGTAACGATCATGACAATAGTCCGTACTCGATATTTACGATCCCACCTACCATTGAACTGATCCTCCTCTCTTTAGCCATCCACATATTCACACTTTGTCGTTCCGTCGAAGGGCGGGGGGCTGCAATCTCTCAACCTGAAGACAGGCCAGACGATGCCCGAACCCGGCCATGGCGAAGTTCTGATTAAGATTCATGCCGTATCAGTGAATTATCGCGGTGAGCCTCGCACTCGTTCCTTGTCAGAAAGGATACCTAACGCAAGGCCTTTAGTTGTTGAAGGGGATGTTCCAAGCCAAGTTGAATGTGAGCAGTTGGCTTTCGAGCTAATCCGTCGAGGTCTGAGATCAATGTCGTTAGTTCATTCCGTGCTCGGATGGAGCTGGCGAGGTCGTGGCTGTCGGTGAGAACGTTGAGAAGTGGAAGATTGGGGATCGAGTCATGGTGTGTTTTCAGCTCCACCTACTCTGTCCCCTGGCCCCTTCCTCGCGTTACTCCTGCGGGATGCCTCTTCATCCGCCTTTGCTGCAGCCCGTCAAGTCAACCCTTCCAGCTCCATCTTTCACTCTAGTCACATCTTTCACTCTAGTCATACCGTCTCATAACTAAACACCGGTGGATAGGGCTCATTCACCCTAACCCTCCTCAACGGTGCTTATGATTCCGATGTCCATGCCAAGTCTAGTCTGGGTCGTACGACAGACGGCATGCTCGCAGAGTATAGGGTTTTGCCAGATTATGGCTTGGTGCGTTACACTTGGACATCTTACCTACTGACGATTACCTCTTCCAGGTCCGCATTCCCGACCATCTCTCTTAGCTCGAGGCGTCCACTCTCCCTTGCGCCGGGTTGACCGCATGGAACGCCCTGTACGGCCAGTATGGGAATATGCCTTTGCAACCTGGACAGACGGGTGAGTCTGTCCTCACCGTAACCTTAGATGGTGCATTGTTACAATAAAATTGTAACCCGCACGCCACACATATCCTTCATGACCTTGCGTGAGAAGCGTTGACGTTGAAACTATTCAGTCGTGCTGCAGGGGACCGGCGCTGTCTCCTGTTTCGGCGCTCAGGTCCGCTCCTTGTCTTGACCGTTTTTCCCCAGTTTACATCAGGCTGACACCTACCTTTCAACAGTTCGCTATTGCTCAAGGCGCCAAGGCGATCATCACCTCCTCGTCCGACGAGAAACTGGCCACAGTCGTTGAGCATATCACCAACTCTCGGCATCACGGCGGCGCGGGAGAGCTCGTGACGCACAACTACAAGAAGGACCCGAACTGGGACGAAAAGGTCATGAGAGAGACTCAAGAAGGGGCGGATCGCATCCTTGAGGTCGGCCGTATTCAAGGAATTTGGCGGGAAGCTCAGCATTTAACAGGTTGGCGGTTTGGGAACTGTCGAGAAATGTGTGTCCCCGCCACAGGAAGGGAAGGAAGTCTGACGTTGCTCGCAGCTTTCAAGGCGATCCGTCGAGGAGGTGTCATATCCGAGTGCGTTCTGGATGCAGTATGCTACAGGTTTCATACTGATATAAACTTCAGTATCGGCTTCCTCGCTTCTAACCCGGATCAGCCTCCTCCAAACCTCTCGATGCTGGTATTATTCAAGACGTGTGTCTCCTTCTACATCCATTCTCCGCCTCTTCATTCCCCTTCTTTGTTGTGCGCCACCCCTGGAAGCCCGCTGATATACCCAGCACCATCTTCCGCGGTATCCTCTGTGGAAATCGTCGTGAATTCGAAAGCATGTGTCAGGCAATAAGCGTGTCCAAACTCAAGCCGATCATCTCTGAAGTGTTCGATTTCAAGGATGCGCGTCATGCTTCCTGACCTTTTGCTCGAATTGGTTCCTTATGGGATTCGCAGGCCTACGAGGCGATGCTGGCCCAGACTGGTGTGGGTAAGGTATGGCGAGGCATCTTTTTCCCCACCCGCGATCCGAGGCTGATATCCCCAGGTTGTCATCCGTGTTTCTCAATAATAGCATGCCACCCGCCGGCAAAGGATACCACACGACAGATTGAGCTTCAGGCCGTCCTGAATGTCCGTGATCAAGTCCTGTCATCCTCGAAACATCACTTTCATGCATTTTTATGTCGCACCCGATCAGTTCCCCGTCTATAGGAGCGACTCTGGCAGGTAAGGCGATGAAGTCCTGGCTGCTTTCCATGCTACAGCTTCTCAAGTTCCCCTACGCGATTGTAGAGAAGGCTTTGCGACCAGATTTTTGGCAAATCTGGATTGGCCTGGATCTTTGACTTCATCTGATTGCAGGTTTTCTGACCGCTTGTTCGAGCGGGTGCAGACCAGTCTCAGACGACAAATTCACAACACCCCGGGAATAATGTGAGAGACATCAAAATATCGTGGAGAGAGACATTTCGGTCCTTTGCACCAGTGAAGCGCAAGAGAGAGTGGCGGCTCCTCCTCCGGAGCGGCCCAGTGTATGGGTCGATACAGGTTTATACCTTGAGTATGGTTGGTCAGACACGGGGGCAATGCCGAACTTCTATGGCGAGTTCATGATCAGACGCGTCATGTCTTCAAATGTCTGCCATGTCACTTCTATCATGTCAATCTATGATTCCATCCAGCATCACCAACGACTTCGTCCTGAACAGCCAAGTGGTGATGGTGACGGTGATGCACGAAACCCCTATCTAAATCAACAGAACCCCGAGATTCTCGCCCATGTCGTTCCGGTACCGAGAATGATGTGGGTAAGACGTCATGATTACATCCTCTGGGGTTGATCGAATATTCGCTGACGGTACGAACGACGCGTATAACGGCGCTGGGATATGGCCTCCCTTACTCGGGCTATCAGAAGGAGAAGCGGCTCGGTGAGGGCGGTTCGGTTTGGTGTATCTCGCTCGTCGCCAATCCGACAAGCAGGCAAGTACTCGTTAAAATGTCTACCTAGGACTCATCACTGGAGTAGCTGTTCGCAGTTCAAGGGAATCGTACATCCGGAACAGCTCAACAATCACTCGACTCTCGATGAGGAGGTCCATGCGTTATGGCAGTTGAAACATCCCAACAATGTGACGCACGAGGAGGCGACACGGCTACTGACGTGTAGCTACCTAGTCATGGAGTACTGCCATGAAGGAGATCTGCGATGCGTTCTGGATGCTGCGATTGACTTTGCGTGAGTTTTCCCTTACCGAACAGGTATGAGGAGATATTCGTGTCTGATCGATCTGAACGAATGCTAGATCGCCAACAGAGGAGAGCATGATCCAAGCGATATTCGTTCAAGTGGTCCTCGCTCCTCACCACTGCCATCACTCTTATTTCGGAGGGTGGAGTCTCCTGCATCGCGACATTAAACCGGAGAGCGGCAGGTCTGGACTGTACCACTGAAGTCCTTGCTAATGGTGGATACATGTCGCTCCCCATCCCGTTGCGACTACAGTCCTTCTTACTTCGAGAGGTAGAGGCAAGCTGGCGGACTTTGGGCTGTCTAGGTTTCTGGGAGGTAATGAGAGAGCAGCCGTCTCGCTTGTCGATGGATGCAAGGGTATCCCTTGTGGCTTGCTTTCACTTGAGGACTGTGCTTAGATCCCCGGATTCTTTGCGCCTGTACGTATTGAGCAGCCCCGGAAGAGAATGAACAGCTGATAGACCTGTAGGAGGTAATGTCCGGCAAGCCATACGATGCGCCAGCGGAAATGTACAGCTTAGGTCGCCTAGTAAGTTATTCGAAATGTGCACATTGACTGAGTGATTTGCGCCGAACCGCTGACAAACTGCCTGTCCATCCTGAAGTTTCTTCAGCTCGGCCTCAAGCTTTACCCCTTCCGCACCTAGGACCATCAAGTCTTCCCCTGAACTGAAAGCTATCATCCAGGACTTGCTCGAGCTTCGTCTCGTGAGCGGTCTCCCAAACTCCAGACTAAGGATGTTCGCGTCAGCCAACAAAGCGGCCGTCCACTGCCGATTTAGTTTCGCGCCGAACTATCGGTCTTTGATTGCAGTGAGTTCTATGTCTCGCATCCTAACCCCCTAGGTGTACAGGAGGGATGGTAACCTGTTGCTCAGCGCTTTTGGGCGCATTTGTGCAAACCGCCCGGGTCAGACACCAAATACAAGCTGCATACTATGATGAGTGTTTATTGTGTACCCTTGCCATTCATAATAGCTCAAATACTGATTTTGAGGACTTTTCGAAACCAAAAACATAACCCCCCCTGGTATGCGCCCTCCAGGCGTTAGGTCAACTATTGGGCTGGCCAGTTAATGCGTGATTGGGTCCAGGGAGAACTGTCACGGTGTTACCTCGAGGTGGTACCTCGACCAGCGGGACAAGACCGACACCCGGCTCCGAGGTGACAAGTTGTTCTCGTCAGGGCTCAGCGAAAATCTGCGAGATTGAAAAATTGTACATTGAGGACAATGAGTTGTATGTAGCCAGATTACATGCCCGTTTAGTAGCCAGTCAAAAGGATACAGAGATACGGTTATCATTACTACGGGGACTGTCCACCGAGAATCGCTGAGGCCGGCATTTATGCATTTGGGAGAGGGAAGGGGAGAAGGAGAAGTTGAGGGTGACAGCTGTATGATGCACGTCCAGCAGCCCTCAGAGCTCCATTAACGTCCTGACCAACGCTCCCTCCATCACCGCTTGCGGACCGACAAACAACGACCCCTCGAAATCGATCAGTCTCACGCAATTCCGACCGAGACCGATGCGGATGTGTCGGGGCTCAAGGTCGCGGTGTATGATCCCGGCGTTGTGCAGGGCTTTGTACGCCTCGAGAATGGGGGCGCTGTACCCATCAGCATGAGGAAGACGTGCGGTGTGTAGCAGATCGAAAGGAGGTGTAGAAGGAGGGAGCCGTTTTCGTAATGAAAGATAGATCTGGGAACTTACCGCGTGAGGGGTGGAATACTCTCCCAATCGTCTGCGACCGCGTCACCTACATCCTCGAGCACCATCATGACCACCGCCCTGCTCAAACCGCTTGTATTCCCCACATAGATCCCATGCAATCTCGGTACTAAGAAACCTTGCAGAGGGGCGAGATGGGTGAGGTAGAGCTGGATCTCGGTACAGAGCGCGCTCGTGGCCGAGGAGAGATTGTACGATCCGGCATCATCCCACATGGGGGCAAACGACTCCAGATCTATGAGCTTGATGACGACGGGCTGCGTTTGTGCAGAAGGGCCGAAATGGGCGCTAAAGGTGTCGGCGAGGCGCCCGGATGAAAGGTAGGACCCGAGCCGGATGTTGGGCGCGGACGCAGATTTGCTTGGCGGGGATGAGAGGATTGGCTCGTCTTCGGTGGACGAGGCCGAGGACGTTGGAGGGGATAGGTAAGGATATGGGGAGAAGATCGTGGAGGGATGAGTGGACGATGAGGACTCTGAGTCGCAAGTGATCATGCTCCAATTCGTTTTACTCCAATCTCGACTTGACGTGTCATGTCGTGTCTTAACGAAATGATCGGGGAGGATCGTGCCGAGGAGGGGATGAAAATCGTGCACCTCCTGAACCTGGAGACTCTGATCAGTTTTGTGCAATCCGCCGTTTGTTAGATGACCACAGACTCACAGTGAACCCATCCCCAACAAGGTCTGACAAGAGATCACTGCCTTCCGTCGACAAGGACAATTGATCGCCGTGAATCATCGTGTCGGGAGTGAAGGAGGGCGCTTCCGTTCTGTCGGATTTCCTTTGCCGTTTCGTTGTGGACGGATGGGTCAATGCGGCAGCAAGATGGGCTACGTTCGGTTGGGCGAAACCGCCAAGCTTGTCCGGGTTAACGGCCGCGAGCAGGAGGGCGAACATCAACTTGAGAGGCGACCATTCGGGCTCGACCGAGGCCCAAAGTTGGCCTCGAGATGATCGTAGACTGGGTGAGTTTGGGTCCCGGGTAATGATCCGACTGATGAGGATACGATTGGGTGAGACGCGGTGAAATAGGAGGAAGAGATCCCAAGAGGATAAGACGACGGTTGGGGATTTGTTGGCGTCCATCTCCAGCAGCACCTATCGTACATACACGACAAGAATTGAGTTGGTGTTTCTCCCGCGAAAGCTAGCTGTGAGGGCAGAGGCGTACCTGGCAACACCATTTGTAAGCATGATCGCTGAGACCTGAATTTACGAGCGCAGGTAATCCATCCGGGCTCAGGCCGAGTCGAAGTCCACCTGGGGACATGGCCGCCTTCACAAGGGACAGGAGGTAGGCGAGTAGGAGGACAATCGAGCGCTTGTACTCCCACAAGATGAGCTCCCTCGTCTGTACCCCATACTCGTCCAGTCCCCTCGCTTCGAGATCTGTCTTGCCATGTCCGCTCCCGCTCCTTCTCCCTTCTGGTATCTTCGCCAATTCCCACGACTTGAAAGGTGGTCTCTCCCCGCCCGGATAGATGTTACCGGTCTCAAGGAGCATACGGGTGAGGTTACCATAGGTCTGTTGAAGAAGGGTATAGTGCGCCGGCTCGTCTATTGCGCTGTCATATTGGATAAGGGTATCAAGGAAGGAGAGGTATCCGATGAACTTGGGAGGTACTGGCGCTTCAGGTATGAGGGTCTGATCGAGAACGTGAGCGAGGGAGTCGAGGAGTGAATCCGAGTACTCGAATGTGATGATGGGACTTGGACAGTTGCGGTCTCCGGCTCGGATACAATTCGCGACCAGTGTCGGATCCACCGCCGTTGTAGTCGTCGATGTCCCAGCCAGATCAGCTGTCGGAGACCTGTATTCACCTCGCGGGGGAAAGACGTGACTCCGCAACAGGTCCTGAAGGGACATGACGGTGGGATACGGGACGGGGGATGCGGCGAAGGGGCCAAAGGGTACGAAAGGTGGCGAAAAGCGGCAATACCGGCGATACGATTCGCGGCATCACCTGAAACCCCTCTCGCCAAGTGCCCCGGGAGGGAGATGCTCACCACAGATCCTCGTTCCCAACTTGCCGTGCCCCCGACTGCTCATCACCACCGTCCGTTGCAGCCCCTTGTTCGCCAGTTCGTATCGGTTTCCTTGGTCCCCATCCCCTCGTACACATCCGCTCCGACCTATCTCTTCCACCTATTCTCTTGACACATCTCTCCTCAACCCCTCGTCCCCAGGATTGATCTCGGCAAACCCATCTCCCCCGAGACACTTTTTCTCAAGCCCTAGCTGGTCGTAAGGCATTCAATTGTTCAACCCGCGCCATCTGGTCTCTCTGAACCCCTTGCTCATCGGTATATTCTCCTCCCCCTTCCCCTCCGCCCTTACCCCTCAACACCCAGTGTTGTTGCCTAACCTATGCCCATCTGCCGGATCGATTCAAACAGATTTACCCTTGCAGCGGGCACGTCATCCCATCTCCCACAACAACCTTGAGGCAAACGAATCGTCCTCTAACGGCCGGGCGAGCCTATTCTTCAGCGTGGAGGGGTATACCTTGCATCGTCATCACGAGGTCCTACTGGACGTGGATTGTGAACGACGCTTTGCGAGGGGAAAATGAATCAGGATCTGGTAATCTGGAACTCCCATTCTTGGGGATTCCAATCCTTCCCAAACCTCTCACACCCACCCCGTCGGGTGCAGAAGCAGGAGGAGACTAAACCCATCCAAAGCACAAAGCCGTCCTCAACTGCATTGTTGAGCGGTCCAATGATAGGCCGAAATTCATGGCTTGCTTGGACTGGGACTGGTCGAGGTCGAGGAGAGTATTCCAGCACTGATGCAAGGTACAAGTATTCGGCTATCCTTGGTGTGTATCTCGTACGAATGTACTGCCAACGCGACAGTCATCGTGTACGGTCCTGACAGTATATCTAGAATTCTATTCGTACCCTCGGACAGGATATATCTAATAACGACGATAGGATACCCTAGTCTATCTTTCCCGGAAAAACTGATCTAATTAGGTATGTCCCTGACCCGAACAACGTCACAACGGTTCCAACCTTCCTACTCGATGCGGTCGAAACCGATACTACGTACTATGGACGTATCCGGTGATGTCGTTACTTCCGAAGAACCACCGGATGATTCCCACGGGGACGCAGGTATATAGGAGCTACTACACTTGGACCATCCCAGCGCTTGAAGATCTGAGGTGGATCGTGGAGAGGAGGGAAGGGTGGCGAGACTTACTCGAGAGGCTGGAGGGCTTCCTCGCTTGTTCCCTTCGTTTTGTTTCGAACACGAATGGCTCAGGGAATCGCTCTTTAACCCCTCATCCGAGCGGTAAAGCGCCTCCCGGCGGAAGGGAACAGCTGGAAGGTAAACCTCTTTTCGACCTGCAAAGGAATCGGCCTTTGAGAACAAGCACAGCCATAAGGAGGAAAAGAAGGGACTGGATTAGATCTAGCCCGCTGTGCAACATGCCACCCTCGTCATCGATCGCCGCCGCTAATCATGCTTCTCATGAGAAGCAGTCGGAGCCACTCAGAACCTATCGAAGCGACATACAGATTCGGTCCAACGCGCTTAGATATACGAAGAAGCGGGCAAAGGAGAGCCAAAGCAGGATCCATCTCGTATATGTATATACTTATGCCTGTCTTTCCGGCAGAATCTGAAGGTGTCAAGGTCTTTAGAAACATGGTGTATCGCAATAGAAGTATTCTTCCCAGCTCGATCGTGCACACCGTTTCGTCCCAGGTACAAGTGCTTTACGACGTTGAGGGATACACTTCGTTTCAGTCTCTGTGGTGATACATTGACGGCCAGCGCACGTCGGATGGAGCCGCGCTGCTTTCCGCGGAGGAAGAGTCCATCTATACGCAAACACAAGGGACAGCTACGCCGGCGCCGCCGCCGATTGAACACCTCCATCGGTCCCGGTGCTTTGTGATCGTGCGCTTGGCAAGGTAAGGCAAGCAAACATCGCAGAAACAAAGTCCATACGGTCTGACCTGGTCCAGGTGGATCCTCGTGGTGGTGGGCTTGTTGCCACCACGGCTGCCCGAGCATCGGCCAGGAGCGCGTCTCGCCGAGGCGCGCCGATTCAGCCCAGAATGTGCAGGATCTTCGACAGTCCCGATTGCTGAGATATGCACATAGCCGTCACTCCATAGCCTTCAGCTCTGGCTTGAAACCGGGCTTGTCGACGCCCATGACCTCCAGAACTTGCAGAACGAAATGAAATCGATCTGGTTGGTAGGCTTTCACATCGAAGAGGTGGTCGGTGAGACGAACGAGGAGACCAGGATCGGCTTCGATGCCAGGTTGTTCCGATCGACCCCAGAGAGCGGAAGTCTTGCCGCCGCTGGACGGGCCCGTCATGGCGAAGATCGCAACGGTATCGCTGTCCGGATCGAGCACATCTGCACCAAGACGACGATCACTTTTGATAAAATCAAGAGTAAACTTTATTTTTGACCAGCCACACTGTTGTGGAGGACGGAGTGATACACTTGAGCCATCCGATACCTATCCGAAAAAGCTTTGCCTAGAGGCAATCATTTTGGGATCAACTTTCACCTCGATCACACAGGGTGTCCGAACCAGGCAATAAGGGCCGAGACTCACTGAATGTGTATTCGACTTGTGGATTTTCTACGTTTGGCCGGACAGATGTCTCGTCAATCGTCCAAGCCGATCCGGTCAACCGGTTTTGGACTTCTTGATGGGAATGACCACGGATGCTGCGGGACAGTCAGTTCTGGGCTAAGGGAGGCGAGGAGCATAAAAGAGCTTCATACGCACATGACATAGCTCCTACAGGAGTCAGGAAAGCACCCTGCTTCCGTCTGGACCTTCGTAACGAGCTGCCCACAAGAGTTGAGGGGCGTGGAAGACCACGGGTTCCGATCCCTGTTGAGGACAACAGGGTTGGGAGAGTGATGCCTTGGTTAGTTTGGGTGTTTCTTTCATTGCCTTCGGCCACGTGTGATTGGAAAGCAGAATGGGATCCGGCAAAGCATGAGATGCGTATTAAGAGATAGGGTATAGGCAAGGTTGCATCATTCTAATACGCGGGATCGCCAAGTGAAAATGAAGCTGTGGGTCCGCCTTCGATCCGTTGAGGGCGTACGTGGCCTGGTGTTGTACAGGAGCTGGCCACATCGAAGGAGCAATTGAGCGGGATGAAGAGGGAGCTTAACGGGGCCAAAACGATCTGGAGAAGGAGCGCCAGGTCAATCTGGATCAGGTCGGAACGGGGTTGGAGACGATACGGAAGAGCGCAAGGGAAGTGGATGCGGATGAAGAGTCGGGGAGGAAGAGGGCGAGAGCGTTGGGCAGGTACCTCGAGGGAGACGTATGGCGACGTGATGGATAGTTGGCTTTCGATGGAGGAGGGAGGGAGGCGGAGAGTTCCAATATGGCTTGTGGAAGGAGAACAATGTGGATTCATTCGATTGGTCTGTCCGATCTCGCGAGTTGCTCGGCGAAACAACGTAGGCGGCCGGATTTTAGTCAAATCACTATACTCACAACCTAATCAGAAAGACTCATATCCACTTCATCATACCCTTGAGCGAAATAAGACCTCGACGCGACCCTATTCCTTACAATCCACCCGTTCTCGCCTACCCATCTCCCGGACGTGCATATTTCAAGCATATATCGATGGAAAACTTCATTGAGGGACCAGTCAGAGACTCGAGACACATGGGCGCGATCATCCCACCAATTCCCACCGATTCAACTCCAACCGGCGCATTGGTGATGCTCATCGTCCTTATTGCTCGAATATCCCTTCTCCCCGCAAATCGCCGAAAATGGGGAGCGAATCCACCAACCTCCTTCTCACTTCTTCCGCCACGAGAGTGCGGTTGAAGCTTGCGGTCAGTGTAGGACGAGCGGGATTGGCTCGCACCTCGAGGTCAAAGGTGGATGCTAGATAGGGGCCCGGCGGTCCCTCGAGGATGACAACAGTGATGCCGACACGAAACGGGTCGGTTTTGGACGCCGGGATTGAAATGCGGGTGTCCGGCGTCGATGTGTCTATACAGTCGCGCCGGAGGTCAAAGCGTGGGTCGAAGATGTCGTATGTCAACTCCCCCATGCGTAAGAAGCAGCCGAATGCGAGTGCAAAAGCTGCGATCATCGCCAACACTTCGTCGGGTCCGCCATACGCGTAAGAGGATCGCTTGATTGTACCAAGAAGTTTTCGGAGGATGGGCAGCGTGATGGGAAGCGGTTGAGCTTTGGTGACAACGCCGTGGTACGATTGGCTCCTGCAATGATCCTCTCGATCCTGCCACTTAGCACTGAATGGGTGTCGGCTCCGAGGTCTACATGCCAGGACAACAGAGCAGCCACCTTTGTTTTCAGGCTCTTTTTAGCTAGGCCCTTCTTCCCGCTCAACCGCCCAGCCTCGCAAGCAATCCAGCTTCCAGAACCCGGCAAAGTTTCTGATCACACCGTCGTGTGATTGGGGGGTGCTCGCCGACAGACCGTACCAGAGGTACATGGCCGCTGTCGGGTCCCCGCCCACCTCCACGTACCAGGATGCTGGAGGTGGGCGGAATCGACCTCTCGTTTTGGAAGGGAATCGTGTAGGTATGAGATGACATGGGAGGGAGAGGTGGGTTGCGGAGTGCCCGTATGTTCCGTGAATGATGGGCGAGGGATAGGGTTGGCGGTGGGTTGTGGGGCAAGTTGGATGACGTGTGGACGGGTACGTTGGAGATATGGCCAGTCGAAGCGTGACAAAGCATCAGCAACATCGTTCTCTGCACTTGGAACCCAGTCAGGGATGAGGGTGAGGTGAAGCTCCATCGCGAGGGCGAAGATGTATCGAATGAGCGTCTGAATTGCTTTCTGGTCACATCGTGCAGACCGAACACACGCCACCAAGGCGGCGTTGTCGATCTTGCAGACCACTTCCTTGTCCCGCAGGGCCTGTTTCCATTCACGTAGGGCGTCAAGCAATGCCAGCGTTTCGAGGAAGAGGATGTCTTTGCCATGGTGCTTGTCGGGCACAGGTCGAGAAAATGCAGATGTGCAGGCCTCGCGGGGACCAAAGTGCGCTCCAATTCCTTTTGTTGTAGCGGCATCGGTCCATATTTCCACACGTTTCTGGGATCGATGGATGATTCGGAGGCCGTCCCAACGCATAAGGATGTCTTGCCACCACCGAAGGTCCTCTCCGAGTGCGCCAACAGTGGAGCAGGCGTCCCAATGACGCGTCAGGTCGTGGACGGCGTCGAAGATGCGGCGCATGAAAGCCCTTCCTATGGGGCATACCAGAGAGACAAAGTTGATGACCCAGCCAGTGATTGGAGTGCCGCGGGTTCGGCAAGAGGAACTGCGAGGATAGTGTTGATCTCATTTAATAGCTTTGAGATTCGGACTGGAGTGACCCACGCCGTTGCGGTGGGGCAGTCGATGAAGATGCCGAGAATTTCCAGTTGCGAGCCGCTAGTCGACTTCGGGGACGAGACGGCAATGCCTAGGGCGCTGCATACAGCCTTAAAGAAGGTCAAGGTTGCTGGCCCTTTTCCCTTGGGAACGAGGCCGAAAGAGTCGTCGAGGTAGTGGTAGCAATGGAGGCCGTATGACTCGACAATCCAGTGCAGTCCCTCCGCAAACAGGTTGAACAGGAACGGGGAGGAACGCCCGCCAAAGTTGCTTGGCCGCAAAGTACGGGTCGGGGTAGCCATCGAGCAGTGTTGCCCATCTGTCGTGATGAAGTGGTGAGGGTGTGGCTGGGGTGTCTGATGGGTCAAACAGGGGATAAGATGCGGTAGTGTTCGGTCGAGCGGGCGGTGGTGAAAGGGATGGGACAAGGCCGGCGGCCGTCGCCAGGGATGATAAGTCGATTATTGTATCTGGAAAGGTGACACCGGGTGGGATTGACACGCCCGGGCTAAGAGAGAGGTGCTGGGTGGGGTTGACACACCCTGGCGGATAAAGAAGCACTCGAGGAGGGTTTAGCACTGCCTGAGAGTAAGAAGATGAAATGGGTGGGGTTTGCACGCCCAGGAGGCAATAGAGGGGGACCTAGGAGGTTTGGCACTGCCTGGGGACACTTGGGCGGGTTTGGCACGCCTAGGTATTTGGGTAGGTGGGAGGCACGAGTCCTCGGAGAGGCAGGGGGTTGGACACCTTGCTCACCTATTTCACACCAACGCTGCGCCTCATTCTTTCTTTCCGCCTGATCCTACTGTGCCTTTCCGCGGCACAGCTTGTCTCCGGCCCCATGTCCTTCGATCTCACAGGTCTTGCAGACGTGCCGCCGGCCACATTCGCCTCGGCATGTCCCCAGATTGTAATTGTTGCAGATCTGGGTAGCCTTCGATCCAGCGGAGGACGATGCAGCTTCAAGGCGGCGGGCGGGGGGCTTGACGGGGAGAGCAAGTGGGTTGAGTGGTCGTTGGGAAGGATGCAGGGAAGAGAAGGATGTCTTGCGCACCTGGAGGCGCGTCCACAAGTCGGCGTCGACGTTGTGGTACCATAGCTCGCACCCGAAGCCCGAGGCGAGGCGCTCGGCGCAGACAGCAAGGTGATACGCGCAGATTGAGTCCCATGTGAAGTCCTTGGATCGCTCGAGTACCCAGAATTCATGGTGACGCAGCGCCGAATGTGCGTTGGCGACCGTTTTGGGAGTCGTACGCCCCCAGACCATGAAGCATGAGGTCAGTGAGCATTCCCCACGCAGCAGCAAATACCGTAGGCGTCGGTAGTCCTTTGATGTACTTGACGAGGGTTTGGCTGGTTGACGCCTCGGCTGATTTGTACACCACCCAATCGCTCCCGTCCGTCGACCGGCCGATGGTGAACTCTTCCGAGTTGTCGATGCCGGAGGCGCAAGGGGGGATGTGTCAGGAGGAGGACGGGGAGCTCGTCGGGTGCCAGGTTGTGAGCAAGCTTGTCCTCGATGATGTCAAAACGCTCGTCGTTTGCAGATATTGTGGCCGAGATATTGTCCGCTATCTGCCGTGGATGACCGTGGTAATGGCCGCATTGCGTCCTGCGGGAGTTCGAAATTGGCTTGATCATTCAACTCCTCCGCCCTTGGTCGCTGTGGCCGCTCCTCCCGGTTCGCAGCGTTACTCCTTCTCGTCTCCGCCGCCTTCTTAGATCTCTCTGACCTGGTGGCAGCCTGTTCTGCACCCAGAATTGCCGCAGCACTGGAGGTGCGACGACGGGTGGGCATGATTAGCGGATGGAAGGACGGAGGGTTGAGTGATGAAGGCGGGGGAACGGTGAACGCTGGGGAAGTGGGCTTCCAATATGTACTCGATGCGGCCCAGGAAGTGCAGTGAACAAAGTTTCAGAGCTGATCAATCGATATAGGACAATGAGCGGTCTGCGAAGTGAGAGTACAACGCTGAGTTGTCCTACCTCGCCCGGTGCTCTCTTCTCTCTTCCGCAAGCACGTGAACATCCAACCTCACAGGAGTTGGTGGACGACTTTCACCAAAAGCAGCCTGAGAAGCCTGGAATTATGGAATTTGGACGATCTCGACGAAAGTGAGTACTGCATACTAATGTACACAGCACAGATATCTACACCCCGGAACCTCCAGCCTCTGCCTGTCCCTCGAACTCCCTAGTGAAGTCCTCCAACTCACCACCAAGCTCCTTCGCCAAAGCTCTCGCCCGTTGTATCAGGTAATCCCTTGCGGGACCAGAGCTGGATCGAGCGAAGCCGAGAACTTGGAATAGCTCGGCAGAGACGGCGAGAGGAGGACGAATCGGAGACGAAGAAGGGGGAGTAGGCGAAAGGGTTGGAGTTCGTCGAGTTCGTCGATGAGCGAAGAAAGAGCAATACCCCGTTGTGCAGGTAAGACACTTTCCCGAGAGGTCGGGACGCCGGAGACAGGTACGACGCTCGAGATTGCATCGGTAACATGGAGTCGATGCTTGGACGACGTCGGAATGACGTTCGCGGATCCTCGACTCGCTACGAGCTTCGTTTCGACGAAGGCGATCCGAAGCGGGAGTAGCCGGAGTTCGAGGGGTAGCGGCTCCGTTAGGTCGAATAAATCGACCCCCGATGCCTATCATCATCAGCCAGTTGATCAAATTCGACAACTCACGCTGCTGCCTCTCCGCTCGACGACGACGGCGTTCAAGGTCGGTCGCTTTCTCGACAGAACGTTTAGTTGGAGCCATATTGAAGATTTGGTTAATATGGTTGAATATGGAGGAAAGAGAAAGAGATCAAAATGACCAGGCACTGTGTCACGTCGGTCATGACAACCGACGAATATCCTCGATCACGTGCGCCAAAAATACTTCCGGATACCCGGTCAACTATTAGGTTCAAACAATCCAACGATGCATTCACCGTTCGGCAAATGTCTACAGTTGGGGGATGGTTATATAGGTAGCCACACGCTCATAGGAGGATCCCTAGTGATCCTCGATTGATGTCTTTGTCTATCGAACCACTTAGTCGTCGCATATGAGTCTCCTTCGTTCTTCGACAGCACCTAAAGCTACAAGTGTCCCTTTAGGCGGTAGTATCGAATCGTTCCCAGTAGTCAAGTCGCGTCTCAATCGTCACGTCATCATCCGAGTGGTTGAGCGAACGGGCCCCGGTCGAAAACGGAGGCAAGGTTCGTGACACACTGTCAAAACTACTACTTTTAGTACGCCAATCCTCCATTGATCTCGACATCACGTCTACGTACCCTCATCCCATATCGAGTCGACAATCCGCCTATCCACGACAATTCGAAATCGTTTCGACTACATGTCGGGAGCTCGACTTCCAGAATGTCATGTCGGCCACTGCCAGGAACCGTCACCACGTGACCTTATCAATCCGAAACCTAAATCCACTTGACTCAGTCGCAGACCGGAAGTTTCCCACGCTAGCTCACGCACCTTTGACCAAACCGGCACGCCCGAGTGTTCTCAAGTCTGTCTCTTGGGCTCGGCCAGCACATCGGCAGCCGGAGGCTACGCCTGATCAATTCATTTCATCCCCGCAGTAATCGTCTTCCGGATCCTATCCACACTCCA
>JAABUH010001489.1_pt1 | contig 25904 bp, 27 predicted proteins | sample 5559121 | NCBI WGS metagenome assembly JAABUH01 (sample SAMN10711871, study PRJNA513364) | rock metagenome | isolation source: Antarctica rocks | place: Antarctica: Victoria Land, Battleship Promontory nord | collected 2015-12-28
CCCCGCGAGGGGAAGGTGTAGAGACTAGACGGGCGGCGCCTGATCCTCGGCTTCTGTCGAGAGATGGCGAAGGGATAGTCCAGACCACGAACGCCTCCCGAACACATCGGGCGGCGGCGGCGAAAGTCGAGGTGGTACGAAAATCTGCATCCCCAGGGAGTGCGGGTTCGAGTCCCGCCGTCCGCACCAGACCGATAGAGGACGCCCCGGCCCGTTCCCGTGAACGCTGAGCCTCACGGTCCTCGGACTTGGCGCGATGGGATGCGAGCTTTCAGGGCTTGGCGTCTCTTTCCAAGAAGCCCAGCGCTCGACTGCCACTCCGCGGCGTCCTACCCAGATGCCAGCGTCGTCAACAAACCATCTCCGACGGAGCGAGCTTGCTCGGCAAGCCTGCACCGCGCATCGACGTTCATACGGAGCCGCTGTTCATGTCTGCCAGGGTCATCGCTTCCGGTCCGGCTTCGGCTTCACCGCGAGACTCTTGGCGCGTGGCCGGCGCTCTCCTGCCACGGTGCGAAAGGTTTGCCCCATGGGTCTAGCTTCGAAGCTTATTTGGGTCATCAAAGACTTGCCGAGACCACCCTTATCGTCGAGAACGAGGACGAAACACCTCATGGTCTCGGTGAGGGTTTTGAACTCCTCCTCGAGTTTGGCCAGGCGTTCACGTTCAGCCTTCGCGGCGGGCGAAGCCTCGGCCCCTGGGTTAGCGGGCACCGCCCCATCGATCATCTCGAGGGGGCGGATTCGGCGCAAGACGGACGTCGCCTTCCAGACGACGCGGGCCATCCTCCGTAGGAGGCTCTGGATCCGACGCCGATCGCGCCGCGTGCGACCGCGCGGCAATTCTTCGCCGGGATGATCGGAACACCGTCCCGCATCATTGAGCGCGGCAGTCCCACTGCCGGCACGAGAATGGGCTCGGACATGAAAAACTGCGTGCCGTCGTGAAGCCGAACTTTCTGCGTTTCCATGAGAAACTCCTTGAGAAAAAGTCGACCACAGACATCCCGTGTCTGTGGGAAGGTTTTGATCGGCTAGCGCTCCCTTTCGAAGGGATTGTTGCTGCCCTTCGACGGAGCTTGGTGCTCCTGATCTCCCTTTCGCTGAGAAGCCAGTGTAACTTTGCCGAAACTGCTCGGTGTATCCGCGTTCTCCGATTGCAACCAGATCTTGCAATTAGCGCGCGCTTCCGGAGACGAAAGATAGATTTCTAGTGTTCGTCGACGTCCATTCAACGAGATACCCAGCGTTTTCTCGATGTCTCGAACGCCTGAGCAAGGACGAACTGATCGAGCTGGTGCCGGAGATGGCGGCGTGACCGCCTCGGTTGACGGCGCCATGCCGAGCGGCACCAGGGCCGGCACGCCCCAGGTTCTCCTCGGGCACCACCTCAAGCAGCTGAGGCTGCCGACGATCCTGCGCGAGTACGACAAGGTGGCGCGCGAGTGCGCGCAGGGCGGCATAGACCATCCCGGCTACCCGCTGCGCCTGGTGGAATTGGAATTGATCGATCGCGAGCGCCGCGTCGTCGAGCGCCGCATCCGTGCCGCTCGGTTCCCTGCGGTGAAGAGCTTCGACACCTTCGACTTCACCGCGATCCCGAGCCTCAACAAGATGCTGGTGCTGGAGCTGGGCGCTGCGAGTTCATCCTGCGCCGGGAGAACATCATCGCGCTCGGCAACAGCGGCACCGGCAAGAGCCATGTCGCTCTGCCCTCCGCTGGCCACGGTCCTGGCCAGCTCCGCCCTGGGTCTGGCGGCCTGCCAGAAGGGCTTCACCGTGGCGTTCACGACCGCGGCGTCCCTGGTGACGCAACTGATGGAAGCCCGCGACGAGCGGCGCCTTCTCAAGCTGCAGCGCGATCTGCAGGCCATGAAGCTGCTGATCGTCGACGAACTTGGCTACGTGCCGCTCTCGGCGACCGGGGCCGAGCTGCTCTTCGAGGCGTTCTCGCAGCGCTACGAGCAAGGCTCGACCATTATCACCTCGAACCTCCCCTTCGAGGACTGGACATCGGTTCTGGGATCGGAGCGGCTCACCGGCGCCCTGCTCGACAGGGCGGCTCATTCGTCAGGTGGAAAATCGACGAGCTCAGCAGTCATCCATCACTACCCTCTTGGCTCGTAGGATCGAGGCTGGGCTCATGGAGAGTTCCCCCACTCCGAGACGAAGAAAGACGGGGATCAAGTCGGACCGAGCAGCCGCTTCCCCGCAAATACCGACCCAGATGCCCTCTGCTTGGGCCGCCCTGCAGATGAGCTCGATAGCACGGAGCACGGCCGGATGGTCGGCGCGATTGAGATCGGCAACGCGAGGGTTCAGCCGATCGGCCGCCATCACGTATTGTGTCAGGTCGTTCGTCCCAATGGAGAAGAACGAGACGTGCCGGGCGATTTCGGCTGCCAGGAGCGCGGCCGCCGGCGTCTCCATCATGACGCCGAGGTCGAAGTCGCGCACCGTCTTGCCTTCCGCGTCGAGTTCGGCACGGCACTCGGCGATGAGCGCCTTGACGCGCAGTACCTCGTCGACGTTGGTCACCATCGGCACCATGACCTTCACATTGCCGTGCGCGGCGGCCCGTAGCAGCGCCCTCAGTTGCGGCTTGAAGACGTCCGGCCGGTCGAGGCACATGCGTACGCCGCGCCAGCCGAGGAAGGGGTTGTCCTCATGCGGAAAGGTGATGCCCGCCACCGGCTTGTCCCCGCCGATGTCGAGCGTGCGCACGATCACCGGATGCGGCGCAAAGGCCCGAGCCAGTTCCGCGTAGGTCGCCGTCTGCTCGTCCTCCGTGGGCAGCGCCTTGCGCTCCATGAAGAGCAGTTCGGTGCGGAACAGCCCGACGCCCATCGCACCCGCCTTCAGCGCGGCACCGATCTCCTTCAGCGACCCAAGGTTAGCGGCAACTTCAATGCGCCGCCCGTCGCGCGTCTCTGGATGCACGTCCCTCAGATGACCGAGGGCATCGCTCGCCTGCCGCTCACGCGTGACCCGCGCCTTGAAGTTGGCGGTCGTCGTGGGGTCCGGGTTAACCCAGACCTCGCCCGTGGTTCCGTCGAGCGCCACATAACAGGCGCCCCGCAGTGCTTCCACTCCCATGCGCCATCCGAGCACCGCCGGGATGCCGTGGGTGCGGGCCATGATGGCGAGATGAGAGGTAGCGGCCCCCTGCGTGCAGACGATGCCGGCGATGGTCCCGGCAGGAATCTTGACGAAGTCTAAGGCCGATACTTCGTCCGCCACCAGCACCGAGCCCCGCGGCACCGTCGTTAGATCCGCATCCGCCCGACCGAGAAGCCCCAGCGCCAGCGCGCGGGTGACGCCGCGCACGTCCTCAGCCCGCGCCCGGATGTAATCGTCCTCGACGCGCTCGAAGGAGGCGGCGAGCGCGCCGCCCGCTGCGAGGACGGCGGTCACCGCGTCCTGGCCGGCGCGAATGCCTGTCTCCACAGCGCCGATCAACTCGGCGTCCCGCGCGACCTCAATCAAGGCCTCTATGATCTGGATGTCCTCCGGGCTCGCGTCCGGCCTGAGCTTGTCGCCGATCAAGGCGGCCGTGGTGGAGTCGAAGGCGCGATGCACTCGCTCCACCTCGGCGTCGACCTGCTCGGCAGGCAGATCGCGGTTTGGCGGCGTGAGGACCTCCAGAAAGAACGGAAAGGCGGGGCCGACCGCGGCACCCTCACTCGCCGGGATGCCGGCCACGGACGAGGGAAGCCCGGGCGGGGGTAGCGTGACGGTTGTGGAGCCGTCTCCATCTCCGGGCACTTCCACACCAGCTTCGGGCGCCTCCACGAAAGCGCAGAGGGCGTCGAGCGCCTGAGCGGCGTCTTCGCCCTCCGCTGCCAAGGCGACGTCGTCACCCTCTTTGACGGCGAGCAGCATGACCTTCACGGAACTCTTGGCGTTGGCGGCTGCAGAGCCCTCCCGGCGCAGTTGGATGTCCGCCAAAAAGGTCTTGGCGAGCTTGGCAAACTGCGTGGCGGGGCGGGCATGAAGCCCTTCTTTCACGCGCACCGTGACGAGGCGCTCCATGGAGAAACTCCTCAAGCCGTGATGGACAACGTGGCGCCCGGCTTGACGGCGGAGCGAAGCGCCGCGAAGTCAACGGCAGCGGCCGAGATCTCGCCGGGCCGCGTGCTCGTTGCGGCCCCGTCGAAGTTGATCACGACGTGGCCCATGTCGGCGATCTTGGCCCAGGCCAGTTCGCCAATGGCCGTGAGCGCGGCCGTGAGGTCGCCGACCGCGATTTTCGCGCCTGGCCGGGGGGCCTCCGTGCTTGGCCCCTCGGCTACACGATGGAGCACCGACACTTCGGCGAGTTCGGGCGGAGCGCCGTCGGCGAACAGGATCAGTATGCCGCCATCGAGGAGGTCGGGCACGTCCGGGCCGACCGCCGTCAACGCCGTGCGGTAGTGGGTCTTCATGGAGTGCCTCACATTACAAGAAGCGAGAAGATCCAGGCGATCACCACCGAGAGCGGCCCCATTACTTGGCGGCTCAGGAGCACCGCCGGAACGCCGATCTCGATCGTCTTGGGTTTGGCCTCGCCGAGCGCGAGCCCGACGGGAATGAAGTCGCAGCCTACCTGGGTGTTGTACGCGAACAGCGCCGGGAGGCTCATCGCTGGGGCGATCGTACCGTTCTGGATTTGCGGTCCGATGATGGCGACGCCGATCACCTGGGCGATGACGGCACCCGGTCCGAGAATCGGCGACAGGAACGGCAGTCCGCAGATGGCCGATATGACGAGCAGACCGACGATGTTGTTGGCGAGCGGCCCCATGGGTTTGGCGATGACGTCGCCGATACCCGTGTACAGGATGATGCCGATCAGCATAGTCACGAAGGCCATGAAAGGCAGCACGTTGCGTACCACCTGATCGATCGTGCGGCGGCCGGCGTTAAAGAAGATGCCGACGACGCGGCCCATTACGCGACCGATGGCAGCGATGAGCTCGATGAATCCGCCCCCTCCGCTTTCCGGCATGGGGATGGGCTTGGCGGTTGCCGTCGCGTTGGCACCGATCGGCGACGAGCCGGGCGCGGCACCGGCCTGGGCCACGCCCGTGGTGCCGTCCGAATATGCGATGGATCTCTCCTTCACGCCGGACACGTAAATGTCCTCGGTGATGAACTGGGCCAGCGGCCCGGACTGGCCGACAGGTGTCAGGTTGATCGTCGGAATGCGCTTGCGAGGATAGACGCCGCAGCGGGCCGTACCGCCGCAGTCAACGATGACGCAGGCCATCTCGCTTTCGGGCGGGGGCCGGCGGAAGCCATCCACGGCGGTGCCGCCCGTCATCTCGGCGATGAGCTTGGCGATTGGGGGAATGCCCCCGCCCGTCACCGCCACGATCTTGTCGCGCTGGCTCGTCGGCTCGATGACGAGCGGCCCACCCCAGCCGCCAGGGCCCGAGCTCACCGTGATGGCCTTAAACTTGGTTTCTACGAGCGCCATGGCGCGTCCCCCCGTGTTGCTTCGCTGACGTTCAGAGTTCGACGCCCTGGCGGCGGGCCATGAAAGCGGTGACGCGTTCCGTGACGATCCCCTTGAGGAGGATGATGATGAGGCCGACAATGAAGTACCAGATGGCCAGCTTGACATGGTATCCTTCGGGAATCACGCCGCGCTTCTCGAGGTCGAGCAACGCGACCAGAACCCCGCCCCAAACGAAGTATTCGCCAGCATTGGCGTGCGGAAACAGTCCCAGGATAGGATGCACGAACGACACGGCCGAGTCGTAGAAGGCGGGCTTATGCTTTTCTTCGAGGAAAGTGCCGAAAGTGTAGGCCATCGGGTTGGTCAGGAAGAACACCGACAGCACGGGGAGAACCGTGTAGCGCGTTAGCGCGGTTCGGCCCATAGCCTGGGCGAAGCCGTGCACGCGTTCCTCGCCCACCAGCCCGGTCAACGCATAGAAGGCCGTCATTAAAACCACCAGCGTCGGGATGATGCCGGTGACGAAGCCCACGAAGACCTCGCCGCCCTTCTGGAACATGCCGATGAAATGAGTGCCGAGCGTGCCGAGCCAGCCGAGTTGGTCGGCGTTAGGCTTCAGGTTCTTCACCTCGTTCTGGTACTTGGTGAGCGCATCCCCGGCGCTAGCCGGAGGAGGGGTGACCGGCGTGCTGTCCTGCACCAGGACGATCGCGCGCCCGGCTCCCCGCGTCAGACCGGTGCCAACCTGCTCCACAGCATCGTGCAGCGACGTCAACCCCCCATGCCCCCACCAATCCGCCCCGTGGGCGACTGCCATCATCAAAGCCATGCCGATCTGCTCCCTTGTCTCGTCGTGATCATGCGTCGGTTCTTCGGGCGCGGGCCGCAGCCCCGTCGACCTGTCCGGCGGCGATCCCCAGCGCCTCGCGCTCGACGCCGCCGAGGGACGGGTGCGCCTCCAGCGAGGCCAGGGGCAGGCCCTCGACGTCGTGCCGACGCGAAAAACGTGCGAACACCGTGAGGCCGCGCATCACCATCAGGCGGCGCACGATCCGGTCGGAGTCGACGACGAGCAGGAGGACGGTGCCGGCACCGAAGCGCGAGCGGGCGCGGCCAGTGCCCACAAAGCCATCGCTCCAGGTCCGCAGGATCTCGCCCATTGCGGTCGAGAAGTGCCGCATCTGCCAATAGGTGCCCAAGCCCTGAAGCGCCCAAGCCACGACAAGGCTCGCGATCGCGATCGATATTGACGACATTGTCCCCTCCCAGCGCAGCTCTGTCGACTACGTGTCCGTCGCTTGTCGCGACGGCCAGGTTGCGGCTCAACTCCCAATCCTGTACCGTACATTTGTAATATGCTGTGTCAATATGTATCATACGTGTTTTGCGGTTAAGTCGCAGGAAATCGGACACCATGCCGCCTTTCGGCCAAGGACATGGCGTTCCATGCTCTTGCTCCGTGCTAAGCCCACCCGAGAGAGACCATGGATCTGGAACTCCTGAATCAGGCTGAGGGCGTTGCAGACATCAGACATCGCGTGCGACGGTTGCGGTGGTTCAAAACGACGTTCAAGCAGCACGCCCGCTTGATCTCGCAGAGATACGCAGTGTCCTTCGACATCGACGACGAGCGCCTGACCGAAGCCTTTCTCAACTGGGCCGAGGCATTCTCGCGGGACATGTCCTTCTCGACTCTCGACCGGCGCGACTTCATCACATTCGCCGCTGGGCTGCTCGTGCGCGAACTGATCCGCAGCGCGCCAGTGGTGTCGGGCCAGTCAGGCGAGGAGGACGCGGAGCGCAGCGTTGCCGATAAGTCGCTCCCCATCGTGCGGGCTTGGCCCGATGGCTTCCTGTATACGAACTATTGTCTCTGCATTTTGCACCTCGTCCTCGACCAGGAAGGCGTGTCGTTGACTCTCCCCACGTTGGCGGACGACCTCCGCACTTGGTGGTCCTATCGGGAAAACGCCCAGGATGACCCTTCGATGGCGATTCCCTTTCTCGACATGCTGATCGGCAATGAGCCGAACTGGTACTTCCCCGCATCCGTGGAAAGCCGCAAGGCCGTCCGGCTCGCGCTGGACAGGCGGACTTCACGGAAAGTCTCGGCAGACGCAATGCCCTGAACCGCTACTGTTGGCTCCACTCCAAGACGGGGCACGGTCGCCCAGCCTTCGGACCCGGCAAGCCCGGGGGTGGTACCGGTGCTCCTGCAGTCTGCGCCGAACGGGTGGTCTGACCGGATTGGTCAGGGCAGGAAGGGAATTAGCTTCCGGTACTCGGCCGCGATCGCATGGGCCGGCACCTCGCAGGCGAGGGCAAGACTGAAGCGGTCGAAGCGCGCGTTCACGGCACTGTTGACGCTCTCGAACACACCTTCGCCGTCCTGAGCCGTGTCGGAGCGGCAGGTCGCAACGGCGATGAGCAGACCGACCAGCACGCCGCAGTAGAGGCTCGGAGCGCGCGCGAAGTTCGTCTCCCCCCCACCCTGGTGGAAACCCACCTGACGAACCGGCTCGGAACGAACGAGGGCCAGAGCGACGGAGGCGCAGGTCAGCACCGGGTCGGCACCTTCCGCAGCCGCCAAACCCTGGGTCGATCCTCGTAGATCCCTGGCGATAGTAACCCAGGCCGCGTCGATCGCCTGCTCCGACACGAACACGTTGTGAACGGCCTGAATATCGACGACGCGCTTCAGAAGCTGGAACAGCTTGTCCGTGAACTCAAACTCGTCCGCGAAGTAGGCCTCGATCGGCTCGGGATGCGCAGGATCAGATCGCGTCGGGGCGCCGAGCAGATCCATCGCGATCGACTCGACTCGGGTGAGAATGCCGTCAACCAGTCGAAAAGCGGGCATGCTGACGACCGACCCCAACGAGGTCAGTCGCCGCATCTCCCGGTTCTGGAGCGCACGCGGCAGCATGGAGCCGGGCACGTGAGCTTCGGCTCGGATCGAGTACTTGACGTTCCGGATCTGGTCCTTGAGCGAATGGAAGATGCTGTTGGTCGGGGACATTGAAATGGACCTCGATCTTGCTGGGCAGCGCGGCCTTGCCGATGAAGATATAAATCGACACCGGTGGGCCGCCAACACGCTCAGCCCCTTCATTTGCGAATTCATGCGCCGACCGTCTGGGCGAGGATGGCCTGCAAGGTCGCGCGGTCCTCGATTTGGGGCATGTGCCCGATGCCCGCCAAACGGTGGAGGGCCACGAGCGGTGGCAGGCCGTCAGCATGGCGCGCCGGGATGATCCGGTCCGCCGTGCCCACCACGACCCGGACCGGACAGCCGATCCGCCCCAGGTCCGCCCGGATCGAGAAGGCCTGCGTGCCGTCCGGGAAGACCGACGCGGCGAGGCGACGCTGGGTCGCGAGTGCCGTCTTGCGCGCCTTCAGCGTCGCGCGCACGAAGGCTGGGGTAATGAACTCCGGCGCGGCCACGAGTTCCCGCATCCAGGGCGCGAGGGACGCCTCGCAGGTGGCACCGAGGTATCCGTTGACGAAGGCTCCGTTGATCTCCGGCCCCAGGCCAGCGGGCACGACGAGCAGCACAGAGCGCAGGTTGAGCGAGCCCCTCGCCGCGACGGCCGCCGCTACCGCACCACCGAGCGAGTGACCCACGAGGTCGAGGGCACGCAAGCCCGAAGCCAGTAAGTCCTCCTCGACAGCGTCGACCAGGGAGGGAAAATCCGTGACGGCGCCCAGCGGCGCCGCGCCATGGCCGGGAAGATCGAGTGCCAGCACGGGGCGGCCCGCGCCGTAGCCGTTCAGGAAGGGGCGCCAAGCGCTCGCGTCAGAGCCGAAGCCGTGAATGAGCACGATGGGTGTACCTTCACCGTCGCGCAGCGTCTCAAGCGGGCCTACCGCAAGGCGGGACGCCGCAACAGGAGCGAGCGCCAAGCCGAGAGCATCGGCCGATGCGGCCCGCCGCTGGGATGCGGGGACGCTCTCGACCGGCGCGCTGACCGCATGCGCCTCCAGCCCGACGACGCGGGCGGACTGCGGCCTTTCCAGCTGGGCTGTGACGGTCGGCTGGTCGCGAGGCGAGCGAGGGACGTCGGCGGCCTGCACGCGGCCGCGCGGCCCGGTGCCCTGCAAACCCCGCAGTTCCAGGCCACGCTCGCGCGCAAGGCGGCGAGCCAAGGGAGTGGCACGTAGGCGGTCGGTCACGAACTCCGGCCGAATCTCGCCGACCTGCGGAATGCTGCGTGAGGCCGTAACGGCGGGGAACGTTTCCACGCGCAATTCACCGACGCCCGACGGAGGCGCGGCGCCTGTCTCCGGCTCGCCCTCGCCGTAGATCCAGGCCACCACGCTGCCGACCGCGACATCGTCGGCACCCGCATGGGTCAGGGTGCGTATCGTGCCCGACGCTTCCGCCTCGATCTCCATCGCGGCCTTGTCGGTCTCGATCTCGAAGAGGGGTTGGCCCTTCTTCACGCGCGTTCCGTCGCCCACCAGCCATTTCGAGATCTTGCCTGACGCCATGTCCATGTCGACGCGCGGCAGGATGACTTCGCTCGGCATCAGACCCTCCCACCCGCCAGGGCACCGGCCGCGGCCAGGATGCTCGGCACCTGCGGCACCGCGAGCTTCTCGAGTTCGGGGTTGTAGGGGATGGGGCATTCGGCGCCGCCGAGCCGCATGATCGGGGCATCGAGGTAATCGAAGGCCTCGCTTTCGGCGATGGCGGCCGAGATCTCGGCACCGATGCCCAGCGTCTTCACGCCTTCGTAGACGGTGAGGAGCTTGCCGGTCTTCTGCACGCTGGCCACGATGGTGGCGGTGTCCATGGGGCGAAGCGAGCGCAGGTCGATCACCTCCGCCTCAACGCCCTCCCGGGCGAGTTCGACCGCCGCTTCGAGGGCGCGGTGCACCATGATCGACGTAGCCACGATGGTGAGGTGGCGTCCGATCCGTCTCACCTCGGCCTTGCCGATCGGCACCGTGTAATGGCCTTCCGGCACTGGTCCCTTCGACTTGTAGAGCAGCTTGTGCTCGTAGATCATCACCGGGTCGGGATCGGCGATGGCGGCCAGCAGCAGGCCCTTGGCATCGTGCGGCGTGGAGGGCTGAACCACCTTCAGGCCGGGCACATGGGCGAGCCAAGCTTCGAGACTCTGGCTGTGCTGAGCCGCGGCCCCCGTACCGCTGCCCGAGGGGAAGCGCATCACCAGCGGAACACCGACCTCGCCGCCCAACATGTAGCGGATCTTGGCCGCTTGATTGACAATCTGTTCCATCGCCAGCGTTGCGAAATCTGAGAACTGGAACTCGAAAATCGGCTTTAGGCCCGTCAGTGCGGCGCCTACCGCAACGCCCGCGCCGCCGAGCTCGGAGATGGGCGTGTCCATCACCCTATCCTCGCCGAAGCGGTGCACGAGGTCGCCCGTGACCTGGAAGGCGCCCCCGTAGACGCCGATGTCCTCGCCCATCAGTACGACGTTCTCGTCGGCCTCCATGGCGATCGTCATGGCTTCCTGGATGGCTTGTGCGTAAGTCAGTTCCCGGACGGCAGCGTCCATTGGGGGCTCCTCGGTTGCGCGCGACAGACAGCTCGGTGACCGTCCTCTCGGATCAGTCGGAATAGACGAAGCGCGTGAGATCGCCCGGGGCCGGGGCGGGGCTCGATGCCGCGAACTGGACCGCGGCATCGATCTCGCGACCAGCTTCGGCGCGAATCTTGTCCGCTTCCTCTTGCGACAGAAGCTCGAAGCTCAGGAGTTCGCGCTCGAAGGCCGTGATGGGATCGCGGACCTGCCACTCCGCAATCTCCTCCTTGGAGCGGTATCGGTTGCGGTCCGACCGCGAATGGCCGCGGATGCGATAGGTCTTGCTCTCGATGAGGGTCGGGCCCTCGCCGCGCCGGGCCCGCTCGACCGCATTCATCGAGGCCTGCGTGACGTCGGCGAAGTCGTTGCCGTCGACGATGACGCCCGGCATCGCGTAAGCGGCCGCACGATCGGCGATGTCGGGCACGGCGGTCGACCGCGCGGTCGAGGTCGACATTCCGTAGCGGTTATTCTCGCAAACGAACACAACCGGCAACTTCCACACCGCTGCCATGTTGAGGGCCTCGTGGAACGCGCCCTCGTTGTTGGCGCCGTCCCCGAAGAAGGACACGACCACGTTGGTCGTCCTGCGGCGCTTTGCCGACAGGGCCGCCCCGACCGCGATGGGGATGCCGCCGCCAACGATACCGTTGGCGCCGAGGTTGCCCTTCGCGACGTCGGCGATGTGCATGGAGCCGCCCCGGCCGTGGCAGTAGCCCGTTTCCTTGCCAAAGAACTCGGCAAACATGCGCCCAACATCGGCCCCCTTGGCGATGCAGTGGCCGTGGCCGCGGTGCGTTGAGGTAATATAGTCAGCGTCCGTGAGGGGCATGCAGATGCCGACCGCGCTCGCTTCCTGGCCGATGGACAGGTGCATGGTGCCGTGGATCAGGCCGCGCATGTAGGCTTGCTCCGCCCCTTCCTCAAAGAGGCGAATGAGATGCATTTTCTTAAGCGCGTCGCGCAGCGCCTCGGGGCCGAGACGGCGATAAACGTTCGGCAGGTTGGGGGTGCCGGGATGAAGGGGAGGCGAAGTCTCGCCGTCGTCGACCGTCTGGACGTTCGTATGCATGGGATGCCCTCAGGCCCGGCTCTTCGCCGCCGGGCGGATCGGCGCTGTGGAATGATGCTGGATCCGCTCAGGCCGCCGCCGAGGTCACGAAGCGGGCGTCCGCTTGGTCGAGGCGACGGCGGATCTGTGTCACGACGAGCGAGTCGTCCGGCACGCAGTTGCCGTAGGTCAGCTTCTCGCCCTTTTTGACTGGCTTCGTCACCTTGGCCTTCTCGGCGAGGCCGAGTGGGATGGCGCGCTCGTCGCGGGCGTCCTCCCACGTCATCGCGAAGCCACGGTAATCGTGCAGTCCGATAGCCTCCAGCATCTGGCCCGGCGCGAGGTCGCGCTTGGCGACCGCGACGCTTTCGGCGACGGGATGGTCCAAAGGCACCATATCGGCCCGCCGGTGAAGCACGGCGCGCGCGGCCGATAGCGGCACTTCGAGGCTGGTCAGGTGGTAGGGCCGAAGTAGGGAGAAACACGGGCCAGGGCCGACCTTGAGATCGATCATGCGCTCGCTCACCCGGCCGTGGCGCGGCTTGACGATGCAGAATACGCCCGGCGCCACGCCCTTACCGATCGAATAGTCGACAACCCCGGCCTTTGTGAGAATTCCCCCGTCCTCTGCAGTGCAAAGCACCTGGGCGAGTTGCTCGCGCGTCGCCGCCGGGCCGTGCATGCCGGGCACGTCCGGCTTGAGGCCGGTCGCGTTGGCGATCGCCACCATCTCTATCGCGGTTTTGGAGCCGTCGACGAACTCGACCAGCATGCGGGCGCTCATGTTGCGGGCGCGGGCCTGCTCCTCGAATTCCTCCGGCATGGCGTCAAACTGGAGGGCATTGTTCTTTCCCTTCCCGGCCGCCACGATGTCGAAGCCGCAGCTCTGGGCGAAGGAGATGAGCTCCACCGCGCAGGCAGGCTCGTCGCCCGCGGCGCCGGTGAACACCACTCCGGCCTTCGCGGCCTCCTCTTTTAGGAACCGCCCGATGGTGATGTCGGCTTCGACGTTCAGCATCACGACGTGCTTGCCGTTGCGCATGGCTTCGAGCGCTACCAGCGTCCCCACGTTGGGGTTGCCGGTCGCGTCGATCACGACGTCGATCCGGCCTGAGGCGCACATCGCCTTGTAGTCGTCGGTCACCGCTACACGGCCGGTCTCGATCGCCCGATCGATGTCGGAGGCGGACCGTGCATCGACGACGTCGCCCCGTTCCCGGCCCGCCATCACGGCCGCTTCGACCGCATTCTGCATCCGAATCTCGGAAATAGCGCCGATCCGGAGGCCCGGCATGAGGGCGACCTGCACCACGATGTCGGTGCCCATCTGCCCGGCGCCCGCGAGGCCAACCGTCACCGGCCCGTGCCGATCAGCGTGGGCGGCCAGCTCGGCCGCCAAGCCCACCATCTCGATCATGGGCATCCCCGTCTCCCGTGGTTAGATTGCTGCCTACGGTATCGCACAATTGTACATCGATCAATACAAAGAATTAAATTGGGCATTCAAATCGAAGAGCAGGACGGCTGTCTTCATCGGTAACCTGACGAGCAGGCCGTCTCTCCGCAGCGCTGTCGATCGCTCGTCGGCCTTGAGCCGGTTGTCCAGTCCGCCATGAACCAAGTCGTAGCACGTGGCCTTCCAGCCCTACGCCGGTGCGTGGTATCAGTCTGACGCTGGGCCGAAGAGGTGAAGCTCGACGGCCTCGAACGTGTGGGCGACTGTCTCGGCCCCGGCCGAGACCAGGCTCGCGCCGTGGTCGGGCGGGATGTGGCTCCCGCCCACGAAGCCGACAGCCCGCATGCCGGCGGCGCGCGCGCCCTGAACCCCGTAAACGGAGTCCTCGATCACCGCGCTTCTCATCGCGGATAGGCCCATCCGGTCCGCTGCGAAGAGGAAGAGGTCTGGCGCCGGCTTGCCGCGCGGCACCTGTTGCGAGGAGAAGACGCTGCCGCCGAAGAAATGGTCGAGCCCGGTGACAGCCAGGCTGAGACGGATCCTCTCCAGGCTCGACGACGAGGCCACGCAGCGCGGGTGGTCGCCCAGGCGTTCGAGAAAGAGGGCGATGCCCGGCATCGGCCGCAGGTCGCGCTCGAACCAACGTCGCGTCGCCGGCCAGACCTCGTCCTGAACAAACGTCGGGATGGGCGTACCCGTGTCGCGCGCGATCCTGTCCAGGATGTCAGCCTGCTTCAAGCCGAAGCAGCGCGCGACCATCGCCGCCGTCGCCGGCACGCCGGCGGCCGTCAGCACCTCGCACATGGCCCCGACGGCCAGGACCTCGCTGTCGACCAGAACGCCGTCGCAATCGAAGATGACGAGATCCGGCATGCGTCGCTCCATAGTCCCGTGTAAGCGTCCGTTTCGCGGCAGTCAGGCCGACGCGGTCCCCGCCGGCGGGAAAGCGGCGGCCATGCCGTGGAACGCCGCCGCGCGAGCAGCGACGTTCTCGACCTCGGCCGCGCGGCGCGCCGCGTCCCAGCCGAGGGCCTCGCCTCCGACCTCCGCCACCCCGACCGCAACGGCCCGCGTCAGCCGGCCCGAGAGCGCGACGTCGGTGCGTCGGAAGAGGACATCCGCGAGCCGGCCCACGACCTCGTTCTTCATCAGAAAGCCGATCTCGGCGCGGGTGAAGTCCGGAAGGATCGGCAGGGGCGCGTCCTGCCGGGCGGCGCACCACGCCGCCACCGAGACGGCCCTGGTCCCATAGCGCTCCAGCAGAATTTCAGCGCGCTCCATGCCGATGCCGGTCGCGGCGATATCGCCTAAGAGGGTGCGGCGGGTGGCTCGCGTGACAGGATAGTCCCTGCCGCCGCCGATCGGCTCGAGTTCCATGCTGCGGAGCCGCCCGAGGCCCAGTTCGGCGAGGACGCGGTCGGCTGCCTCCTCAGCGAAGCCGCGAAAGGTGGTCCATTTGCCGCCGACGAGGGAATGGACCGGCACCTCGGAACCCGGCAGGCGGTCGGTGAGGATCGAATGGCCGCGGCTGACCGCCCCCGGATCGCTCGCGTCGCTGCGGGGCAGAGGTCGCACGCCGCAGTAGGTGTAGACGACCTGATCGGCCGAGACCGGGATTTCGGGGCAGATCTCCCGGACGGTGCCCAGCATGTAGTCGCGCTCTTCGGGCGTGCAGACCACCGCGCCGGGGTCCGTCACCGGAATGTCGGTCGAGCCGATCAGCACGTTGCCCATGAAGGGGTAGAGCAGCGCCACGCGACCATCCGAGGCCCCGAAATAGACCATTCTGCCCTTCAAAGCCTCCAGCAGTCGCGGGTTGTCGACGAGGAGGTGCGACCCCTTGTTGCCGCCGATGTACCGGGTCGACAGGCCGAGCGCCGCGTTGGCGCGGTCGATCCAGGCGCCGGCCGCGTTCACAACCACGTCCGCCGTGACGCGGTGGACGGCGCCTTCGAGCGTGTCGCGCAACAGCAGCGCGCCACCCTCAGTCCCGCTCAGTGCGACGTGGTTGACGGCGAGGCTAGACGGTCGAGCCGCCATGCCGTCGAGCAGCAGTTCGAGCCCGAGCCGCTCCGCGTGGGTGATGCGGGCGTCGTAGTAGGTCGCGGTGCCCACCACTTTGCGTGCCATGTCGGAGAAACCGGCGCGGGTCCGGCGGCGCAGCGCCATGCGGTGACCCGGCAGGACGCGGTGGTGGCGCCCGAAGAGGTCAAACATCGCGAGGCCGACCTTGGTGATCAGCACGCCCCGGTCCTTGAGCTTGGCCTGGCTGCCGAGGAAGCGCACGATCGAGGGCACGATCCCGCCGAACCAGGACGGAATGGGCAGGACGGTCTCGATCGGCTTGACATAATGCGGCGCGTTCTTGAGCAGCAGGTTGCGCTCCAGCGTCGACTGGCGGACGAGACGGAATTCGCCCGTCTCGAGATATTTAATGCCGCCGTGGATCAGGCGCGACGGCCCGGCGCTCGCGCCCGCGCAGAAGTCTTCGGCGTCGACGATGAGACAATCGACGTCCTGCAAGCACAGGTCGCGGAACAAACCCGCGCCGTTGATCCCGGCCCCGACGATCACCACGGGATAGTGGCCGAGGGGAGCGCGAGCGCGCCGGAGGGCGGGATCGGGGAGGGGCGACATCGAGGCGATCCCGTCAGTGGTTCACGATGGCGACCTTGAGGGCCGAGCCGTTTTCCGCCGTCGCTAGAGCTTCGCCGAGCGAGGGCAGCTCGAAGCGGTGCGTCACGAAGGGGGCCACGTCGATGCGGCGGGTTGCGACAAGGTCGAGGGCGCGTTCGAAATGCACGCGGCTCAGCCCGAAAGACCCCGTCACCACGAGTTCGCCGTAGTGGATGGCGTTGATGTCGAGTGGTGCGCTGTCACCCACCGAGAAGCCCGCGAAGAGGCTAACGCGGCCACGCCGCCGCACGAGGCCGATGGCAGCGTTGGCCAGCGCCGGCACGCCGATCGCCACGATGGCTACGTCCGCCCCGACCCCACGGGTGGCGCCCTTCACGATTCCGGCAAGGTCGTCGGCCGTCGGGTCCACGACGAGATCGGCTCCGGCGTCTTGCGCGGCCCGACGGCGGCCGGGATTGGGCTCGCTGACGACGACCGTGCGGGCCCCCGACAGGCGCGCGAGCTTGACGTGCAGGAGCCCGATCGGCCCCGCGCCTAGGATTGCGACGGCGTCGCCCGCCGCGACGCCCACCCGCTCCTGCCCGTTGATCACGCAGGCGAAGGGCTCGGCCAACGCGGCTTGCTCGAAGGGCAGGTCTCCTGGGATGTCATACACGTTGCCCGTCTCGATCGCGCGGGCGGGGATCCGGATGTATTCTGCGAAGGCCCCGTCTATCTCATAGCCGATCGCCGTCAGATTCGCGCAGATGTTCTCGTGGCCGAGTTTACAATAGGCGCAGCGGCCGCAGGCGATGGCCGGATCCACGCAGACCCGCTGACCAACAGCGAACGGTCCGCCCGCGGGAGCCTCGACGATCTCGCCCGCGAACTCGTGTCCGATCACCGACGGATAGCGGACGCCCGCGGTCTTGCGACCGCGAAGGATGCGGAGGTCGGTGCCGCAGATCGTGGCGGCCCGGACCTTGACTATAAGATCGCCCGGCCCGCGCTCCGGATCGGGCACCTCCTCCAGATCCAGGCGGTTGGGGCCCCGTAGCAGTCCTGCTTTCATGATGATCTCCGTCTGTGCGGCCCGGCATCACGCCGCGAGCGGGCGCGTCCCGTCGACCCGAGGGCGCTCGCGAGGGCCTCGACGCGGGCGAACTTGTGCAGATAAGCGTCGCGGCGGGTCGGATTTGGCTGGTACCGCCGCGCGATCCGCATCAAGGAGGTGGTCGCCTCCTCCAGCTCGGCCGCCCGGCCGGCTGCCGGCACCTCGACGTCGACATCGAGCACGTCCGCGAAGATCTGGGGCCACATCGGCCTGCTGGCCGCGCCGCCCCTCGCTGCGCCAAGCGGGGCGCCGCCGCATCGTCGCCGCTCCTGATCAGCTTGTCGGCGTCGAGCTTGTGGGCGAAGGCGATACCGAAGAAGCGTCGGGCACTCATTGCCTATTCCCTTTGCTCTTTGGAACCGCGCTGCCGCTACAACCCAGGCAGCCTAGACATTTGTCATCGCTAATGTCAAGATGTTGCGCAGATAAGGCGCGCCAGCGATGCCAGAGCGAGATCTTGCAGGAGGGCAACCGGGCTCGCCTGGGCCTCAAGACTGCCTTCCCGTCTAAAAATCCGGATATGGGCGGACGACCCGACTTACACGTTTCGAACTTTTGTATTGACGAAGTTACACAAGGCGGCAATGGTCGGCGTGACCGGCATCAAGGTGGAAGACCATCAATGCCGCGCGAGCAGTCCGGCGAATGGCGCCGGTCGGCATCGCAGCCGTTGGAGGAAGCATATGCCCTGTCGACTCATAGCTAGCACTCTCTTCGCCACCACGCTCGCCACCTCGGCGGCACACGCGGCCGGCGGCGCCGACCAGAGCACCCTCATTCATCCGATGACCAAGCCTCAGACTATTATCTTCGTGCCCAAGGTGATCCACCCTTGGTATGAGGTGGTGAGGGCCGGCTCGATGTTCGCCGCACAGGAATACAAGAAGCAGGGCATCGAAGTTAACGTCATCTGGGACCAGCCGCCCCAGGCCGATGTAAGTGACCAGAATGCCCGCATTGAGACGGACATCGGCCGCCATCCAGACGGACTCGTGGTGTCGTGCCTCGACCCGGCCACAAACAACCAGGTGCTCGACGAGGCAGTCAAGGCGGGGGTCAACATTTCGACCTTCAACTCGTTCTGCGCCGACCGCTTCCCCTTCGTCGGGCAGAAGGACTCCTACCAGGATGGCTACGACTTGGCCGAGTATCTCGCCAAGCAGATCGGCGACAAGGGCAGTGTGGGGATCCTGTCGGGCAGCCTGACGGCGCAGGACCATATCCGCCGCATTCAGGGCTTCAAGGCCGCCGTGGCCAAGCACCCCAACATCAAGATCGTCTTCGAGCAGCCAGACAACGACGACCTCGATAAGGCCGTCCAGATCACCGAGAACGAGTTGCAGGCCCAGCCCGACCTCGTCGGCATCTTCGGTTGCAACGCGTCCAACCCCATCGGGGCGGCCCGCGCGGTGCAGAACGCCGGCAAATCCGGCAAGATCAAGATCGTTGGGCTCGACGACCTGCCGGAAACCATTCAGTTCATCAAAGACGGCGTGATCACCGCCACCATGGCCCAGCGCCAGTGGGAGCAGGGCTACTGGTCCGTCGTCTACGCCGTCGCGAAGAACGAGGGTCACACGATCGCGATGGATCACGAAACCGGCTCGCGCCTGATCACGCGGGCCGACCTGACGAATTGACCCGCGGCCGGAGCGGGCTGGCGCCCGCCTCCCCTCCGGTGCTCCACCGGGCGCGGCTCTGCATCCGGCAGGCACCCCTCACCCAACCCGTTCAGCCCCTCGCACGCCCGAAGGGCGACGGACATCACCATGACCGACGAAGTTTTTGAAGCCCGCGCGATCTGCAAGTTCTTCGGCCCGGTCAAGGCCCTGAACGGCGTTTCGATCGGGGTCCGCTCCGGAGAGGTCCACGCGATCATCGGCGAGAACGGGGCCGGTAAGTCGACGCTGATGAACGTGTTTTGCGGGGGGCTGCTTCCGACAAGCGGCCAACTCTACCGCCATGGCAGGCCGGTGGTGTTCCGGACGCCGCGTCGCAGGCGGCGGGCATCGCCATTGCACCGCAGGAGGTCAACGCCGTCGAAAAATTGAGCGTAGCGGAGAACGTCGTTCTCGGCGCTCACGACGGCATTGGTCTAATTAATTGGGCCGCGACTCGGCGACGGGCAGCCGCTTGCCTCGGCGAGATCGACGAGACGATCGACCCCGCCTGGCCGATCGAGGACCTCAGCAAAGCGCAGCAGCAGCTCGTGCAGATTGCCCGGGCCGTGGCGACCCGCGCCGAGATCCTGATCTTCGACGAGCCCACGGCCGCCCTGACGACCCGGGAGACCGACAAGTTGTTCCGGTTCATCCGCGGCTTCCGGGACAGAGGTGGCTCGATCTTCTACATTTCCCACCGTCTCGACGAGATCCTTAATCTGGCGGACAGGATCACGGTGCTGCAGGACGGCCGTTCAATTGCGGCGCTCGATCCGCGCACCACGACAAAGGAGGAGATGGTCAACACGATGGCGGGCCGCGAGGTGCACGGTACGCACGCGCCGCATCCGTTCGTGGCACGCAGCGACACCGTGCTCAAGGTCCGAGGCCTGACCCGAGCCGGTGAGTTCGACAGGATCGACCTCGACCTCCACCAGGGCGAGATCCTCGGCGTCGCGGGCCTCGTCGGCTCGGGGCGGACGGAACTCGGCAAGTGCCTGTTCGGCGTCTCACCGTCGCAAGGGGGGACCGTTGACCTGTTCGGCGAACCCGTGAAGATCCGCCATCCGGCCGATGCCATCGCCCGGGGGCTCGCCTACCTGCCCGAGGAGCGCAAAGCCGAGGGTATCTTCCCGCTGCTCAGCATCGACGAGAACATGGGGATAGCGAGTTTCGACCGCTTCCGCTCCTGGCTCGGACTCGACTTCGGCAAGATGGTGCGCGAAGTGGCCGAGCAGGTCCGTCGCATCCGCATCAAGGTCGGTTCGGGCCAGGACCTCATCACCAGCCTCAGCGGCGGCAACCAGCAGAAGGTGATCCTGGCGCGCTGGCTGATGCGCGACGTCAAGATTCTAATCCTGGATGAGCCGACGCGTGGGATCGACGTCCATGCCAAATTCGAGATCCAGACTTTGCTGCGCCAGCTCTGCAATGCGGGCCTGTCAATCGTCTACATCTCATCGGAACTGCTTGAGGTGCTCGAAGTGTCGGACCGAATCCTTGTGATGCACGAGGGGAAGATCAAGGGATGCCAGCGGGCCGACGAGGCGTCGCAAGAGTCGCTCTTGCAGATGGCGATGAGTTGAGGGCGGGACGAATGGCGGACCAGATGGTTTTGCCCGGCGGGGCTCCGCGACGGTCGTCCGCGGTGGATCGGTTCAGGCGCTGGGAGGCGAGCGGAGTCCTCGTGGCGCTGGTGGTGCTGTGCGGACTCCTGGCGATCGCGACACCCAACTTCTTCACTTTGAGCAACCTGCCCATCGTGCTGCGCAACGCGTCCTTCGTCGGCCTCGTGGCCCTCGGCCAGACACTGGTGCTGCTGATCGGCGGCATCGATCTGTCGGTGGGCGCGTCCGCCGGGTTGAGCGCGGTCGCGGGCGCCATGATGCTCACCAAACTCGGCCTCAGCCCTTACTTGGTGTTCGTGCTGACGGCGTTGTTCGGCCTCCTGCTCGGCTTCTTCAATGCGGCCTTCGTGGCCAAGCTGCGGCTCAACCCCTTCATCGTGACGCTGGCGTCGGGCGAGATCTTCGCGGGCATCAACCTCGTGATCACCCAGGGCTATCCGGTCCGTCCACTCGGGGCGACGTTCCGGTCCGTGGGACAGGGCGAGGTCTTCGGCGTACCAGTGCCTGTGCTGATCTTCGTCGGGGCAGGGCTCGCCCTATGGTGCATGCTGTCGCGCACGCGTTTCGGTCGCAACATCTATGCGGTGGGAGGAAACCGCGACGCCGCGAACCTAGTGGGGATTCACGTGTGGCGCGTGGAGTTCCTGGTGTTCGGCCTCGCCGGAATGTTTGCCGCGTTGGCGGGTATCCTATATGCAAGCCGCATGGACGCTGCCCAACCTTCGGTCGGCGAAGGGTGGATGTTGAGCGCCATCACGGCCGCCATCATCGGGGGTACCAGCCTCAGGGGTGGAGAAGGGACGGTCGTCGGGACGGTGCTGGGCGCCGTCATGCTGACCGTGCTTCAGAACGGCACCGTGCTTCTCAACGTGTCGGGCTATTGGCAGCGCGTGATCATCGGGTCGGTGGTGCTCGTGGCCGTGCTCGTCGATCTGCTCCGCCGGAAGTAGCCCGCGCGACAGGGGCGCGGCGTCGATGCTCCCGCCTTGCCTCGGGGCAGTGCAACGCCGCGCGGCCTCTCCGACGCTGCCGTAAAGGACCATCGTGGAAGCGGACTCTTTCGACCTCGACAGCGACATCCGCACGCGGGCAGCCTGGCTCTACTACATGGAGGGGTTGACGCAGGACGCAGTCGCTCAGGTTTTAGGCATGACGCGGGCCCGGGTGCTCCGGATGCTGGCCGCCTGCCGTGAGGACGGTACCGTCCAGATCAGCGTCACCTCACCTCTGACGCGGTGCGTGACGCTGGAGCGTCGAATCGAAAAGCGCTACGGCATGGAGCGCGCCGTTGTCATCCCGCGCCCGCAGGTCGACGCCGACACGCCCGCCCTGATCGGTGCCGCCACCGGCAGCTATCTGTCGACGATCCTCACCGACGGCATGACGATCGGCTTAGGCTGGGGCCGGACCCTGAGTTCCAGCCTGCCCAGCCTGCCCCAGCGCCAATTCGGCAAGCTCACCGTCGTCTCGCTGCTCGGCGGGCTCACGCGGGCCACGGCCTCCAACCCCTCAGAATTCGCTTGGCGCTTCGCCGACCGGCTCGGCGCCGAATGCTTCATGATGGCGGCTCCGGTCTACGCGCCCGACGCCCGCACCCGCGAGGCGCTGATCAACCATTCCGGGATGGAAGATGTGTTCAGCCACGCCGGCCGGTTGGATGTCGCCCTGATCAGTGTCGGCGAGCTGTCGCCCAACTCGACGCTGACCCGGTACAACCTACTCACCAAGGACGAGATGAGTTCGCTCGGGCGGGCGGGCGCCGTCGGCGACGTGCTGTGCCGATTCATCGACGCCGACGGCAAGCTGCTCGACCACCCGATGAACGACCGCGTGATTTCCGCCGATCCCACGCTGCTGCGCCGCTCCCGCCGGATCGTCCTGTCGTCGGGGGGCTGGGAGAAGGCCGCCGTGATCCTGTCCGCTATGAAACTGCTGAAGCCCGAGGTGCTCATCACCGACGAGGTGGTGGCCGAACAACTGGCCGAGCAGGAGTGAACGTCGAGGCGGAGCAAAACGGGATGCCGTCGCTCCGAGGTGCCGCATAGACTGGCGGGCCCTGGCCTCCTGCTGGAACGAACCGGCCGGCCTTGAAGGCGTTCGGCCCAGGTGCCGCCGGCCTGCGCTGTCGAGAAGGGCAAGCGCCCGCTGGACCGGAAGCCTCAGGCCGCCCGCCTCCCTTTGTGGGGCGTTCCCAGCATGAAGTCCCAGGTGTGCTCGAAGCTAATCACCCCGGCCTGGGAACCGAGCCCGGTCGCGTTGAGAGCCGATGTCGCCTGAGCGAAGCGCACGGCCGTTTGAGGATCCATGTCGCGCACCAGCGCGACGGCAAAACCGGCGTCGAAGGCGTCCCCGCAGCCGCAGGTGCAGCGCACGTCGATGTCGAAGGCTGGGATCGTGAAACGCGTCCCGTCGCGGTGGTGGTAGTAGGCGCCTTCGGCGCCGAGCGTGAAGACGCAGCAGCGCACGCCCCGGTCGAGGAAGAACTCCGCCGTGCCGTCGAGATCGCTGCGGCCGGTCAGCGCGTGGGCTTCCTCGATCGAGGGCATGAAGTAATCCGTATGGGGCAGCACGCTGGCCACCGCCGGAAGATCCTTCGGTGAGCCGGCGAAGACGTCGGCCGTCGTCACGGCGCCGCCCGCCTGGGCTTGCCTTGCCACTTCCGCGTTGCGGCCTTGGTCCATGCGGTCCATGAGGCCGACGCCCCCGAGATGAACGACGCGGGCGTCGATCACCTCCGGCAGGGACGCGTCGTCGACGTAGAAGGCGCCGGTGGCACCCTTCCTGTGGAGGGCCGGGCGGGCACCGTCGGGGCGGGTCGTGACGATGGAGGAGGAGGTCGGTAGGCCGGGAAGGCGTTGCAGGGCCGCTATGTCGATGCCGAACTGTTGGAGGCGCTGCAGCACCCAGTCCCCCATCATGTCTTCGCCCACGCCGCCCACGGCCCGGCAGGTCAGGCCCATCTTGGCGGCGGCGATTGCGGCCGTGCCGGCAGCGCCCGACACCGCCAGGGTGAAGTCCTCGATGAAGGTCGTGCCGCCGCCCTCCGGGATCGCCGTCACCGGCCAGCCGAGACAGTCGAAGGTGATGAAGCCGATCGAAGAATAGTCGTAACGCATCGCTTGCTCTCCCCCCCTTGGCGGTTTCGTGTCGGAGCGCATTCACCCGTGGGGACGGCGCTCCAGGTCGACATCGCGAGCAGTGTTGTCGAGATGAATCTCAGAGGCGATCCCCTCCGATCCGATCCTGCTTTAATTCACCGGTTTACGGCCGAAGGCCACCGCCAGGATGATGATGGCACCCGCCACCATGTTCTGCTCGCTGACGTCGAGCCCCATGATGATCAATCCGTTGTTGATCGTGCCGATCAGCAGCGCTCCGACGAACGTGCCAATGATCGTGCCCTTGCCGCCGAAGAGACTCGTCCCGCCCAGGATGACGGCAGCGATGGCGGCGAGTTCGCCGCCGGCGCCGAAGGAATAGCGGGCGGTCTGCATCATGCCTGAGTACAGCATGCCGGCCAGCGCCGCGGCGCCACTGATGAGGAAGCACAGGAGCTTGGCGGGCCGTGTCGATGCCCGAATAGCGCGCGGCGAGCCGATTGCCGCCCGTCGCCAGCACAGCACGGCCGAAAGGCGTGTACTTGAGGACGACGTGGCCGAGGGCCGCGGCGAGGAGCGACCACAGGAAGAGCGAGGGCAGGCCCGCCACGTTGCCGGAGCGGCTCTCCGAGGCCGGCCGTCACGTAATGCACCCGGATGCCGTTCACCCGCGCACGGCCATGCTTGACCGCACAGCCGTTGTGATCGTGGATCTCCGTCAAAGGCGCCTCCCCTCGCTGATCGTTGCGGCACCTTGTTGGTGCTCTTCGAGACACCGCGACGGAACGCGATCATCCTCCAATGATCGATGCTTTTGTTTTATAGGAAAGTCAAATGTTTTATAACCTACCCGGGTTTAAGAGGGCGAGATCACGCCCTGCACGTTGATGGTCGAGAGCCAGGAGCGCCGCAAGCGCGTGTCGTCCCTTTTGACGCCCCGATGTCGACACTCGTGTGCCGTCGTTGACCGGTGAGCGCAGCGGTGGGTTCCTGCGGGGTGAAGAACGGTGTCTGTCCAAGACGACCCAGTCCGCCGCGTTCGCGGGGATGAAGTTCGCGTAGAGATCTAACGAAGCCCTAACGGTACGCGCACAAAAGTCAGGGCATGAGTTCAGACGTTTGCCAAAGGTGCTGCTGTTGCGAGCCGTGCTCCTGGCACGCCAGCGCAAGAAGCGGCGTTGCACGAACCAGGGAGTGGGCGCAGTTGCCCCAGCCCCGGCTGTGGTTCAGGCGACACGGACGGAGATCGGGCGTCCCAGCTCCAGCATACGTTGAGGGCTGGACGGCGACGTCCACCTCGGTCGCCCGGCGCCGGTCCGTGCGCGAGCGCAGCCCGTCGCCGATCACCTGCTTGAACCTGCCGATGGCCGCCTCGGCCCGAGCCCGCCTCGTGTAGCCGGACGCTTTCTGCCAAGCCGCGCGTCCGTGCTGGGCGATGCTTTGCAGGTGGCGGTCCCGCTGCGTGGGCGTGGTCTCGGCTATCTCGCTCGGCACGGCCGTGGAACGCGGGGGCATGATGATCGCCGCTGCCGGACAGCGCTCGGCGACCGCGGCGGCAACGCCCTCCTGGTCGTAGGCTGAGGTTGCCCCGGTTTGATGGCTCTTGCTCATCTTGCGTGGATGGCGGCCGATTGACTCGGATCGGTCACGGCTCGTGTGCCGTTCCCATCGTGGGCGGCATGCACATCCCGTTCTCCATCCCTGAGTGCCGCATCGATAGCGTCCTCGATCAGAACCCGAACCGCCTTACGATCCGGGTGCCGCGGGACGGGCAGATCGGCCGGTGTCCTGATTGCGGCTATCCGAGTCGATCCGTCCACAGTCGCTATCACCGGAACAGGAAGCGCAACGCCGAGACCGAACAGTTGACGGTCGGCGGTTGCACGCCGCTCTCGGCCTGATGGACCTGGAAAAGACGGACATCGTCGGCCGTCGCCGTGTCGGGCGAGCGTCCGAGGAAGGCCGCGAAGCTCCGGACGAACATGATGTAGTTGCGTTGTGTCTCTTCCCGAAGGCCGCGCATGGCCATGTCGTCGAGCATGCGGCGGCGGAGCGGGCTGACGGAGACGGAGGACTACTCCGGCAATATTTCAGGCGACGCAATGCGCGTCAATCAGCCGAGGCTTTGATTGATGCTGTGGAACGGCCCCCTACGACAGCATCCGAGTGCTAACGTGGTCGTTGCTGGCAACGCCACAAGCAAGGAGCCGTTCCATGAACGAGATTACCACGATCGGGCTGGATCTGGCCAAGCAGATTTCCGCCGATGTCGAGGGAGCGCCGGT
>JAABUH010001491.1_pt1 | contig 25895 bp, 18 predicted proteins | sample 5559121 | NCBI WGS metagenome assembly JAABUH01 (sample SAMN10711871, study PRJNA513364) | rock metagenome | isolation source: Antarctica rocks | place: Antarctica: Victoria Land, Battleship Promontory nord | collected 2015-12-28
TGGCTCGCCATCGGACCAGCGCACGCCCTTGCGGAGGAAGACCTTCAGGCTCTTCCCATCGGCGCTGAGTTCCCAGCCCTTCGCCAGGGAGGCCACGATCGTGTTGCCGGTGTAGTCCCAGAAGAGGAGCTTGTCGCTGGAATTGATCCGGTTGCCGTTCTCACCATCGCCGGGGCCGGTGAACGCGCGACGCCAGGAGCCGCCATACTTGCCGATCTCATTGAGGGGCTTGATGACCAGCGGCTCCGAGCCGATGCGATCCGCGACGGCGGGGAGTTTGCCCGCCTTCGTCAATTCCGCCAGTTGCGGAGCCTCCTTGAAAGATTTGGGGATTTGCGCCGGGTCGGTGATGATCGTCGGGCCTTCCAATTTCCCGATGTACTGCGCGCCGAGATCCGCGCCCGGCGCGGCACCCGTCGGCGTCCCGCCCTTCCCGCCGGTCGCGGTAGCATTCGCGCCGACGGTCGGTGCCGCCACGCCCGTGGTGGCGTTCGCGGGCGCGGTGGCACCGGCCACGGGCACGGTGGGGCTTGCGCCGTTGCTACAGGCGGCGAGCAGCGCGGGCAGGACGGTCGCGCTGATCCCCAGCGCCGCCGCGCGCTTCAACACCTCGCGCCGTGTGAGGCTCCCCGTGAGCGCCGCCGCGAAGAACAGCCCCACCTGACGTTGCTGGTTTTCCTCGTTCTGCTCCATCACACCCCCCCTTACCCAGCTTACCGACCGGTGATCCTCACCGGTCGGTTTCGCTTCCTCGCTGTTGCGCTTGTGGTATGGATGTAGGGCGGCATGGAAGCGCAACGGTATCGTTCCGGCAGGCGGCGGCGAAGCGCGTATCTTTTCTCCGTCTCTCGCCGTGTGCTCAGACTGTACTAACGGCGGAAAATCCTGTCAAGTCGTTGGTAGGTGTTGTGGTCATACTAGCTGGTAGGCAGGGTTGGCATCGGGCCAGCAGGAGGCGTGCGTTGCGGTGACGAAGCCCCCTCGGCCTGCGCCACTCCTGCGGTCCGGCGAGGGCGCGGCGGGGCGCGGCGGAACTGCTCCGCCGCGCCCCGGTTGTTGCTCGTCTTTGTATCCTCTGCGGGCGTCAGCCGCGCAGCCATTCCACCTGTACTGCGGCGTCCCCGAGGCCGCGCACGCCGACCTGTTGCGGGTCGTCGGGGAAGAGATCGAGGGCGTTGTCCAGGAAGTGAGCGTCGCCGGTCGTGGAGAGGATGACCCCTTTGGCCGGGCGGGCGGCGTGTACCGTCAGGGTGTCATCGCCCGCGCGCTCGACCGCGATCTGCGGGTCGGGGATGTCCAGGTACTTGTACGGCTCCGGCCAGAGGCTGGCGCGGTGGACAACCTCACCCCCGACGATCAGCCGCGCGCCGATCACGATCGGGCGACCCTGCCGGATGGCGAAGGTGCCGCACGCGGTCGCGCGGTAGGGGAGCAGCTCGACCGCCTGCTCCTCGCCGCCGACCCGCTCGCCGCTCAGGGTCCAGGCGGTCAGTTGGATCGTCGCCGACACCGGTGCGCTGGTAGCGTTGATCGCCCAGAAGGCCGTGCCCCCCGCAGCGCGGGCCAGCGCCACCGCCAGCGGGGCCAGCTCGCGTTTCACCGTGTAGAAGGCGGGCTTCGGGCGCAGGCGATAATCGACGGTCGCCCAGCTCGTCACCGGCCAGCAGTCGTTGAGCTGCCAGACGAGCGCGCCGGAGCAGGCGTAGTCGCCCGGCCCGCGCCACCCGCGTCGCCAGCCGCGCACCCCGGCGGCCAGCGCCTCCGCCTGGATGAACCGCGTCCCGAAGATGTAGCTGTCCAGGTCGTGCGGGTGGCGGATGTTCTCCACCAGGTAGGAGGCGAGGCGGCGACCCCCGCCCGACGCCTTGAGGTGGCTATCGAAGGTACGGCTCTCCGGGTACTGCTCGTCAGGGGCCACGAACTCGTCGAGCGCCGCGCGCCCCACGGTGGAGGCCATGCCGAACTCGCTGACGAAGCGCGACTTGAACGTCGGGTAGTCCTGATAGGGGAGCATCGCGCCGTGCCAGACCCCCCAGATGTGGCGGTCGCCGATCGTCGGGTCGTCGCCGCGCAGGCCGCCGTAGGGGCTACCGGGCCAGTAGGGGCGGGTCGGATCGAGCGCCGCGACCGCCTCCGGCAGCAGCCGCTCGTAGATCGCGCGCGCCGGGAAGGCGGAGTCGGCCAGATCGGTCGTCACCGCCGGATCGTAGCGCACGCCCGCGATCTGATAGTCCTCGTTGTTGCCGCACCAGAGGACGAGGCTCGGATGGTGGCGCAGCCGACGCAGCGCCGCCTCCGCCTCCTGCCGCACACTCGCCAGGAAGGCCGGATGGGCCGGGTACATCCCGCAGGCGAACATGAAGTCCTGCCAGACGAGGATGCCGAGTTCGTCGCAGAGGTCGTAGAAGACATCGTCCTCGTAGTAGCCGCCGCCCCAGACGCGGAGCATCGCCGTGTGCCCCTCCGCCGCCAGTTCCAGCCAGGCGCGGTAGCGTTCCGGCGTCACGCGCGTGGGGAGGGAGTCGGCGGGGATCCAGTTGTAGCCGCCGCCGAAGATCGGCGCATTGTTGACCTCGAAGAGGAAGCTTTGCCCCGCCTCGCCGCGCACCGCCTCGTGGACGAGGCGCAGGCGGCGCAGCCCGAGGCGCGTCTCCTGCCGGTCGAGTTCGATATCGTCGCGCATGAGGGTCGCGGTGAGGATGTACAGGGGCTGCGCGCCGTGCCCGCGCGGCCACCAGAGCTGCGGATCGGTCAGCGTGAACAGGTGGTTGACCGTGGCGACCTCGGCCCGCACGCGCGCCTCGGCCACGACATTGCCGGACGGGTCGCGCAGGGCGAGCGCGACCGCGAAACCGGCGGTCAGCGTGCCGGTCGCGATCCGCACCGCGACCGGGATGGCGGCGCTGCGGAGATCGGGCGCGACCTCGGCGGGGGCGTGGAGCGAGGCGATCCGCGCGCCGTACGCTTCGAGGTGGATCGGACGCCACGGCCCGGCGGTCATGATGACCGGCCCCCAGTCCCAGCCGTAGTTGTAGCCCGCTTTGCGGACGTAGACGCGGCTCGGGTCGCCGTTCCAGGCGTCGCGCGGGCCATAATGCGCTTGCAGCGCCTGCCCCGCCAGCAGGGCGGAGTCGAAGCGCAGGCGTAGTTCGTTGCCGGTCGGGCGCAGAAGAGCCTTGACCGGGACGCGGTGCGGCACGAACTGATTGTCCGACCGCAGGATCTCCTCGCCGTTGAGCCAGACGGTGGCGATCGTGTCCAGCCCATCGAAGCAGAGATCGACGTGGTCCTCCCCGGCGATCTCCTCGGGGAGATCGAAGCGGCAGCGGTAGAGCCAGTCGCGCTCGCCGACCCACTGGACCTCATGCTCGTTGAGCCCCACGAAAGGGTCGGGGATGCGCCCGGCGGCGAGTAAATCCTGCTGCACGACCCCTGGGACGTTCGCGGGGGTCCAGCCATCCGTGGCGGTGAACTGGGCCTCGGTCGCGCCCGCCGTGCGCGCGCGCAACTGCCAGCCGGTGTCGATCGTCAGTTGTTTCACGGTTTCCTCCATCGTTCGCACGCCATCCACCAGTGTATCCGCACGGTTCGCACCGCCGATACCGGTGGTCCTGTAGCGAGGGGTTTGGCAGGATGGCGCGCGTGGCGTAGACTCGCCCCATCACGCGGGCGACGATCGACGCTGAATGGTCGGGCCGCGTGGCCGAGCGGTTGAGAAGGGGGCACGATGACAGCAGCGCACAGTGGTGATACCGCACGCCCGGACGACCATGTACGCGCGGGCTCGCGCCCGAGCGAGTTGCGGATCACCGACATGCGGACGGCGACGGTCGGCTGGGACAACTGGCACTTCACGATCGTTCGCATCGACACCAATCAGGGGCTCAGCGGCTATGGCGAGGTGCGCGACTTCGCCAGCAAGAATTATGCGCTGATGCTGAAGAGCCGCATCCTGGGGGAGAACCCCTGCAACCTCGATAAGCTCTTCCGCACGATCAAGCAGTTCGGCGGTCACGGGCGGCAGGGCGGCGGCGTCTGCGGCGTCGAGATGGCGCTGATGGACCTGGCCGGCAAGGCGTACGGCGTCCCGGCCTACGCGCTGGCGGGCGGCAAGTTCCGTGATCGCATCCGCATGTACTGCGACACCCCGAACGAGCTGACCGGCGAGGCGATGGGCAAGAAGCTGCAAGAGCGCCTCGATCTCGGCTTCACGATGCTGAAGATGGACGTGGGCGTGCAGCCGCTGATCGGGATTCCGGGCGCGCTGAGCTGGCCGCAGGGGATGTTGCCGGGCGATCCGGGCGATAAGGTGGAGCGCCTCTTCAACTCCACACAGGTCATGCACCCGTTCACCCATGTGCGCCTGACACCGAAGGGGATCGGCCTGATCACCGAGTACGTGGCGCAGGTGCGCGCCGTGGTCGGCGATGAGGTGCCGATCTCCGCCGACCACTTCGGCCACATCGGCGTGGACGACTGCCTGCGCCTCGGGCAGGCGCTGGAGCCGTTCAACCTCGCCTGGCTGGAAGACCTGGTGCCCTGGCAATTCACCGACAAGTGGGTGCAGCTGGAGCGGGCGCTCAACACGCCGGTCTGCACCGGCGAGGACATCTACCTCCTCGACGGCTTCAAGCCGCTGCTGGAGGCGCGCGCCGTCAACGTGATCCACCCCGACCTCGCGACGAGCGGCGGGATCATGGAGACGAAGCGGATCGGCGACTACGCGCAGCAGTACGGCGTCAGCATGGCGCTGCACATGGCCGGGACGCCGATCAGCACGCTGGCGAGCGTCCACTGCGCGGCGGCGACCGAGAACTTCATCGCGCTGGAGCATCACTTCAGCGAGGTGCCGTTCTGGAGCGACTTCATCAGCGGGTCGGGTAATCCGGTCATCCAGAACGGGCACATCGCCGTCCCGGAGACGCCGGGCCTCGGCTTCACGCTGAACGAGGATGTGGTCAAGGAGCACCTGGTCGAGTGGGATAAGGGCTACTTCGAGCCGACCCCGGATTGGGATCGTCGTGGCAGCCACGATCGCCTCTGGTCGTAACCATACGCCTGCGGGGGCGGGGCAGGTGTTGCCCCGCCCCGCGTGGCGTCATGGGATGTGGGCTTCAGAAACGCGGAGAACGACGAGAGCATGAGGGAAGGAACAGGAGGCACAGAGACACAGAGGACGGAAGGGAGAGGGGACGGAAAAATGGGGACGGAGCCAGGAGGGGGAGGAGCGCGTCGATAAACTGACAACGGTATCCCCAAGGGGCGAAGGCGCTCATCCCCGGTCTCATCATTCGCCGTCCTCCATGCACCGCCGCTTCCCGAACGCTGTTCCCCTCCCTCTACAGACCACGGACCACGGACCACGGACCACGGACTTCTCCCTGCCGACCGAGGAGCCATGACACGAGCGAAGCGCACGATCATCCGCGTCGCGGCCCTGGGGGTCTTACTCCTGCTCGGCGCGCTCTTCTTCGCGCCCTATCTCCCCGCGCTCGTCACCACCCTGCTCCTCGTCGCCGCGATCGCGATCCTCACCTTCGCGCTGGCGTTGCTCCTCAAGGCGCGTGCGGAGCGGCGGCGGTGAGGCGGGCTCCCCATACGCTGAAGGAGCCTGCTGTTTCGGCAACAGCAGGCCGTTTTCTGTGCGGTCGGCCTGGGGCGTCCGGCGCTTCACGGCGCGGCAGACTACGCAACGGTGGTCCCCCTCCGATCGGGGAGCCACCGCGCGGTCGTGCGGGTGTGGCGAAGTCCCACGCCCGCACGAAGGTCGCAGCCACCTGTCAGCCCCGGTAAGTCCTAAACCGCAGCGCCGATGAGCGCCACAGACCGCTCACCGTAGTATGCCCTTCATGGGTAGTGGCTGCCCTCCGGGGTACTGCGTGGCCGCAGGCCATGCAGCCGGGAGCGGCTGCCCTCCAGGGTACAGTGTGCCCTTCAGGGGTAGCGGCTGCCCTTCAGGGGTACAAGTGTGCCCTCCGGGGCAGTGGCCGCCCTCCGGGGTACTTCAAGCCTTCGGCAGCCCACGCCCGCCGTCCCCCCCCACAAGCGCTGCGGTTTAGGAGTCAGGCGAAGAAGTCCCGATCCTCCTCGCGCAGATAGGCTTGCGCCTTCTCCGGGATCAGGTCCACGCCCATGCCGGGGCGGTCCCAGACCGCGATGTGGCCGTCGACGACGAGCGGGTCGGGCAGCCCTTCCACGATGTCGTACCACCAGGACGGCTTGCTGGTCGGATACTCGAAGGCGATGTAGTTGTGCGGCAAGGTGGCCGACACCTGGACCAGCGCCGCCAGCCCGAGCAGGCCGTCGCCGGTGCCGTGCGGGGCCATCAGGATGCCGTGCAGATCGGCGTACTCCGCGATCCACTTCAGCTCCGCGATGCCGCCGACATCGGCGGGGTCCGGGCCGACGATGTTGACCGCGTGGCGCTCGATCAGCTCCTTGAAGTTCTGACGCAGGTAGATCTGCTCGCCGGTATGGATCGGCGTGGCGGTGGCGCGGGTGACATCGCGGTAGAGGTCGGCGTTGACGAAGGGGATGTAATCGCCGGTGAGGAGGTCTTCGAGCCACATCACGTTCAGCGGCTCCAGCGCTCGCGCCAGGCGGATCGCGTCGGGGACGGTCCAGCCGGGGCCGCAGTCGAGCGCCAGCCCGACCGCGTCGCCCGTCACTTCCTTCATCGCCTCCACGCAGGCGATGATGTGCTTCAGCCCTTTTTCCGTGACCGGTCCGCGCGCGATCCAGTTGCGGAACGGGCCGGAGTGGGTCTCCCCGTAGACGAACTCCGGGTGCTCGTTGAACAGTTGCCCGTGATAGCCGATGGCTTCCTTGACGATCGTGAAGCCTTCGGGGCGGGCCAGCATCTTGCGGACATGCTCGGCGTAGTCTGCGGGCTCGAAGCTGGTCAGCGGCTCGCGGACCGCCCCGTTGTAGATGCGGACCCTGTCGCGCACCTTGCCGCCGAGGAGCTTGTGGACCGGCACGCCCGCCGCCTTGCCGGCGAGATCCCAGAGCGCCATCTCGATCGCGCTGACGGCGCTGCCGTACGGCTTGAACGCGCCGCGCTGGCGGATGCGGAGCATCACACGCTCCACATCGGTCGGATCCTGGTCGAGCAACGCCGGCGCGAAATCGAGGATGTACGGCTTGAGGTAGGGTTTGTTGAACTCCGCCGCCCCGTAGCCGTCGATCCCTTCGTCGGTCACGATGCGAACAACCGGGTTCTGCCCGATGATCGCGCACTTCAGTGCCGTGATCCGCATTACACCCCTCCACTACGCGCACCGGTGCGCCTGACGCCGCGCCCCCGCGCCCGGCGCGTCGTCACTATAGGCGCGCGTGATCTGGCCGTCAACGGCGATTGACACGTGATCGGGCCGATGCTCGCGTGTTGACGTGTTGAATGGAAAAGCAGGAGCAGCGGGCGAGTCGGCAATAAGGCAGTAGCGTAGGGCGCGGCGCGCGTGGTGTCCAGCGGGCGTACGCGGGAACCGCCGCGCACCGCGCGCCCGCTGCGGCGCGGTGTCCCTGCTATCATGGCCGCGCCGTGCCGTGTCGTTGCGTTGTTCGCGAAAGGAGTCGCCGCGATGGTGGATATCGCCGAGATCATCGAGAGCGCCGAGGAGATCGCCCCGGGGGTGATCGCCGATCGCCGCTATCTGCACCAGCACCCCGAACTTGGTTTCCAGGAAGAGAACACCGCCCGCTTCGTCGCCGAGCGGCTGCGTACCTTCAACCTCGATGCCGTGCAGACCGGGGTCGCGCGGACCGGGGTCGTCGGGATCCTCCACGGCGGCAAGGGGCCGGGGCGCTGCGTCCTGCTGCGGGCCGACATGGACGCGCTGCCGATCACCGAATTGAACGACGTGCCGTACAAGAGCGAGAACGTTGGCTCGATGCACGCCTGCGGCCACGACGCGCACACCGCGATGCTGCTGGGCGCGGCGCGGGTGCTGGCCGAGCGGCGGGGCGAGTTCGCCGGCACGGTCAAGTTCGTCTTCCAGCCGTCCGAGGAGGCGAACGGGGGCGGGGCGCAGCCGATGATCGCGGCGGGGGTGCTGGAGAACCCGCATGTGGACGCCGCGTTCGGCATCCACGTCGGCTCCAACGTCCAGGCCGGGCAGGTCGCGGTGCGGCCCGGTGCGGTCAATGCGTCGGCGGACTCCGCACAGGTGACGATCCGCGGCCTCGGGGGGCACGCCGCGCGGCCACAGCTGGCGATCGACCCGATCGTGGTGGGCGCGCACTGTATCGTCGCGTTGCAGACGCTGGTCAGCCGCGAGGTGGACCCGTTCTCGCCCGCCGTCATCACGGTCGGCACCCTCCATGCGGGCACCGTTAGCAACGTCATCCCCGAGGAGGCCACCTTCAAGGCAACCATTCGCACGACCGACGAGCCGACGCGCCAATTGCTGGCCGAGCGGATCCCGGCGGTCTGCCGGGGCGTGGCCGCGACCTTCCGCGCGACTGCCGAGGTCGAGTACACCTTTGGGTATCCGCCGCTCGTCAACAACGACGCGATGGCCGCGCTCGTCCGCGAGGTCGCGCTGGAGGTTGTCGGCGCGGAGCGCGTGATCGAGGCCGCGCCGGGGATGGGGCCGAGGACATGTCGTACTTCGTCAACGCCGCGCCGGGCGCGTTCTATCGGCTGGGCGTGCGGAACGAGGCGTTGGGGATCACCTACGGCCACCATCACCCGCGCTTCGACGTCGACGAGGACGCCCTCGCGACCGGCGTCGCGATGCACGCGGCGGTCGCCCTGCGCTTCCTGCGCGACTGAATGGCGCGTACTTGGTTGGGGGCGGTGGGGGGAGATACCTCACCGCCCCAACCAGGCGTACATAGAGAAGCGGCGGTAAGTCAAGTGCTGACAAAATCGACTTTCATTCCGCTGCGGTTTTTCTGTGGAGCCGACCAGGGGACTTGAACCCCTAACCTGCTGTTTACAAAAGCGCTTGCACTGCTTGGCGTGGGACTGTGCTCTGGTACAAGACTGTGTCATTTTGTTCGCTGCAATGCGGAAAGCGATGAAGCGTCGGTTCCTCGTTCATAGCAACCAGTACTAGCAAACAGACGTGCGACGCATCCTGTTGGGGGTAGCAATGGGGGTAAAGCAATAGCGATGTGGAGCGATCGTATTTGTTCGACAAGCACCCCGCCCTGGCCGGTTCGTCCCTCCGGGGCGTAATCTTGGCACTCGTGTGGTAGGAGTGCCCGGAAATCACGCTGGACGAGCTAACCGGCCAGGACAGGTCCAAGCTGACCTCCTGGCAGGCCTCGGCGAAGCACGCCTCGATCGGCCAGCGCATGCCGCTCGCCCACTACGACATCCGGTGCGGCCACACGGCCGCGTTGCACCGCCCAGGCAAGCTCGCCCCCCCCGATCGCGCGTTGCTCGGTACGGATAGACGGGAGCCCGCGCAGCGGCCGCAGCCGATCCTTCGTCGGGACGTGCGAGCGCTCGATCGGCGTGGTGTCCGGGATAGGGGAAGTAGCCGAGATAGGCCGTGCTGACCAGGGTGGCCGCAGCCTGACCCGTGGTAAGGGCGGCTTCGCGCAGTCCATCGTACCCCTCAGCCTGTCCCAGCGTCCCATTTCTAACGCAACCGCAGTCAAACGTCCTGGCGTCCGAGCGGTATGTCAAGTTCGTCTTCAAGGTACTGCTTGGATAGCGCGGCAGATTCCCGACCCGGTCGCCTAGCTTCGTCGAGCTCAGCCATCAGCCAGCCGCTGTAGTCCGCCCTGTCGAGGATCGGGAGCAGGCGTTGGAAGTCGATCACCCCCTGGCCCATCTCGGTATAGCCCTCAGGGCTGCGTAGCGAGGCCCCTGCCTGGCGTTTCTCTTCCCAGTCAGCCGAGAGATCCTTCAGATGGACATAGCGGACCCGGTCGGCCCACCGCTCGACCATCGGCATTGGATCGGTGCCGCCCTTGGCGATCTGCCCGGTATCGGGCGCGAAACCAACCACCGACGGATCAAGCAGCGACAGCAGTATCTCGATTTCAAGTCGGGTCTCGACGGCGGTGCCCCAGTGGGGATGCATCGACGCGGCGATCCCCGCGTCGTGGGCGATCTGGCCGACACGGTTCATGGCGTCGGCCATCTGCTTGAAGTCGTCGAGGCCATAGGCCGGGCTGTCACGGCGGGGGCCAGGGACAAGCATGAGCATCTCGCCCCCGAGTTCCGCGATCGCGGCCGACCAGCGTCGCGCGTTCTCGAGCAGCGACGGTTCCTCCCCCGGATCGGTCCAGCGTCCGGATTGGAAGAGGGTCACCATCGGTATCCCGGCATCCCGCAAGATCTGCTTGAGCTGGCCGGGGCGGTTACGCTCCCACCAGTCGTAGAGGACACCGCCGGTCTCGGTACCGGCGAAGCCGAGCTCGGCAATATCGTGGATGCCCTGCTCGATGTTCTCGGGGTGGGCGAAGACATCCCAGGTCAGCAGCGTGTGACCAAGCTTGATGTTCAAGAGTGATGCCCCCTCCTTCCACCTCGAGTAAGATCACGTATGGATCTTGAGCTACTGTGGGGAATGAGCGCACAAATCTGTACCGAACCCTCTACAGGTCCGGTCTGGCCTCCTGCCGCCTGTGCTGGACGGCGGCACTGCGCCGCCGCCCAGCACGCTTAGAAGGTGGTCGTCAGGGTCTGTGCCTGCCCGGTCTCCGCCGAGCGGTAGGCCGCCTCGATGATCTCCACCACGTGCCGGGCGTGCTCGGCGGTCGCGATCGACGCCTTCCCTTCCCGCACCCAATCCACCAGCTGCATGATGTCCTCGAAGACATGCGCCTCGGGGAGGTCGAGATGGGGGCCGACCACGTGCGGCATCGCCTGACGGTGCTTCCCATTCGGGAGCACGCTCTCTAGCTCGCGCCCCGGGTAATCGAAGGGTTCACCGTTGAGGAGCAGCCCGGTGATTTGCCCCTTGGTACCATAAAAGGCCGGGTTGAAATCCGGGAACAACCGCCCCGCTGCGGTGCCGTAGACTATGGCGAACAGGTTCGCGCCGAAATCGAGCAGCATCAGGGTGTTGTCGTCTGCGTCGCAGGGGATCTGCTGCCCCCGGTACTCCCGCGCCGCAATCCGCACCCCGAGAGCGCGGTCACGCGATTGGCGGCTCCCAGCACCCCCGTCAGGGCGTGCAGCGAATAGACGGTCATGTCGTAGAGCGGGCCGCCGCCCGGCTTGCGGTAGTACCATGAGGGGTCGATGTTCGAGAGCGCGTCGTCCCCCTGGCGGACCGTCTCGTTCTCGTGATACTCGCCGAATGCGGCGCCGCAGGCGGCCCAGCAGAGCGTGCCGAGCGCCCCTTCGCCGATCAGCTCCTTAATCCGCTGGTTGGCGGGGCGTAGCATCTGCCCCGGCGAGGCGACGAGCCGCAACCCGCGCGCAGCGGCCAGCTCGATCAACTCTGTCGCCTCGGCGGCCGTCGTGGTCATGGTCTTGTTGAAGTGAACATGCTTGCCCGCCTCAAGCGCCTGGTGCCCCTGCTCATAGTGCAGGCCGATCGGCGACGCGAGCGTCACCGCATCCACCTCGCCGTGCGCCAGCAAATCTCCGTAGTCCGTGAAGGCCCGCGCCGCGCCGAAGCGCTCCTTCGCGAGTTCCGCCCGGCCCGGTACGGGGTCGCAGATCGCCGCGATGCGCACGCGGCCCTGGACATCCGCCTGGCTGAGGTGGGGCAGGATGCCGCGCACCGAGATACTGCCCGCCCCCACCACACCGATCCGCAGCACATCCCCCATCGCCCTACCCTCCCGTTTCTCTACTTACAACACCAAACGTGTCTCACTTAGCGCCATGCGCGCCCATCAGCGTCGGATCAGCCCTCGATGATCACGACCGCGCTGATGGGCACGACGATCATGACGATCATATTGACCTAAGCATGTGTTCATAAGTTCGGCACGCTTCTTCGCGCGATTTTGGCACTATACCTGGAAACTAGCGCCAGAAAAACGTGCCAGACTTCTGGCAACATGCTTAGTTGATCGGGAAGACCACGAACTTAAAAACATGGGCCACCCGATTTGCAGGCTTGTCTGGTTCTCGAAGTGCTAGTACTCGCCCTCGCGCATCACTCTGTGCGCGTCTTAGGATGCTTTGCCCTCGAACACCGCCAGTCAGGGGAGCAGGGCAGAGAGACACACAGCGGTCTCTTTGTATCATCGGAGGACAATCATAAGATCTCGTTGACTGGCTATCTCCGCCCCCACCTCACATCGCCACCGCTAGGCGAGGAATGGTGCCAGGTGTATCCGCGACCAGGTGATGCTGGTCGCCAGGAATTGGTCCGGGTCGGCATCGTCCGGCAGGTAAAACGGCTCGCACATCAGCGCGAGGCTAGCGGGGTCCGGTGCTTGATCCTGCAGGATCTGGCAGATCGCAGCGTTGTCAACGTGTCCCTCCCCAAGCGGCACGGCTACGGCGCGCGAACCCCGGCAAGGTGCCGACGCAAAGGGGGTCACATGGATATCCTTCAGATGACAACTCACCGTGTAGGGGGCGAGTGCGCGTGCGCAGTCGATCGGGTCCTCGAAGACGGAGAAGGCGTTGCCGGTATCGATCTGCACCCGCAGATTGGGCCGGTTCGCTTCGGTGATGATCGTCGCGATCTCGTGGCCACGATAATCGCAGTGATTCTCCAAACATACCGTGAACCCCACCCCCGCGACTGCGTCGGCCAGCGCCCCCAAGTTAAGGGCAAGGAGTGAGAGCCGTTCGGGCAGGGGCGGGCCGGAAGTAAAGCGGTGCGTGGTCAGCATGGGGCCGGCGGGGGTACTGGCGAAACGGATATTGGTGTGGCGGGCGATCGCTAGCAGCATCTCCGCGACGCGCGCCATCTCGGCCTCACCCTCCGGCCCTTGCAGGTAGAAGTTGCCCCCCGCACCGATCCGCAGTTCGATCCCGCGGCTCTGCGCCAGGCCGCTGACACGCCTCAGGTAGTCATGATCCTGCCAGGTATCGCGAAGGGTGATGCCGAGGACGGATAAGCCGAGGTCGGCGGCCCGCTCAATGCGGCCGAGGATCGGATCGGTCCCCTCCGGCACGGTGATCAAGTTGCTGACGGTGCCGAGCTTCATGGATTTGTTGCCTTTCCGCCGATTAGTGGCGAGCAATCAGGCTGCAGTGATCCCCGGCCACTGCCCATCCAGGGGGAGAGATACTTCGCTGCCGGTACGGATCGACATGAGGGCAGCCTCGAGGATTTCTTGCGCGTCGCGACCGACTTCCGGGCTCACGAGCCCCTCAATCGGCCGATCCGCCAGGATGCGCGAGATGAAATAAGCAGGCGCGGTCTCCTCGCCCTCCGGCAGCGGCGGCGCGTCAAGGACCACAGGCTCCTGCCGGTCGCGAGTGATGAGGGTGATGCCGACGGCCTCGCGCGCTCCGTGCGCGACGAGCGTACCCTCGGCACCATAAGCGATCGGCCCGGCTGTCGGTAGCCCACCAACCCAGGACCAACTCGTTTCGGCCACGCCGATCGCTTGTGGGTAACGCAGCAGGATTACCGCGTTGTCGAGATCGCCGATGTCATCCTTCGCCAACCGTCCGCCCATCGCCATCACGCGCGATGGACGACCCAGGAACCAGCGGCAGACCGTGGCCCCATAGCCACCCTGGTCCGCCAGCGCCCCGGCCCCGTTCTTAGATGCGTCGTAGAGCCAGTCGCAGAAGATCGGTGAGCAGCCGATCTCACGCGGTCCGGCGTGGCCGCCGGCGTAGCGCAGCTTGAAGACCTCGCCGATGGCCCCCTGTTGGATCAGCCGATGTGCCTCACGCAGCTTCGGGTTCCAGTAATGGGGGAAGTTGACCATCACATGCACACCGGCCCGACGCCCGGCGGTCGCCAGCCGATCCGCCAGCGCGAGATTCGGCGCCATAGGTTTCTCGAGCATGACATGCAGGCCGCGCTCGGCGGCGCGTGCGCCCAGTTCTGCGGTCGTCCGGTTATCCGAGAAGACGAAGACCGCCTGGAGGCCGTGGTCGCCATCGAGCAGGGCATCGTAATCGGTGACGAGGATCTTGTCACCATACCGCTCCTGAAACTTCGCTCGTAACCCGGCATCCGGCTCGGCCGCGCCGACGAGTTCGGCGGTATCGAGCTGCGACAAACGATCGAGGTTGCCCCAGATATGGTCATGCGTCAGTCCGAGCACACCGACGCGGATGCGTCCCATTGCCATCGATCTTCCCTTCTTTAGCCCCTCGGCACCACTGATGGTGCTAAACCGAAGCGCCGATGAAACCCGCACGGCCTCCCGCTTCAGGCATGTAGGTCTCACCTAGGCTTCAGTTTAGGAATAACGAGCGTTACCATGGCTCGTACGTCCCAAGCGCAGCTTGGCTATCCGGGTGAGAGCCGCCGAGCGGCTACGATCCAGCCTACTCGGAGCGACTAATTCGGTGGGACACCGTATTTACCCCCTCCTGCGCGACTTGGCGCTCAGCACCCTTAAAGGCTTCGGCCTGGCGCTCCACTTCGGCCTCGGCTAGGATCCAATTGCCGAGTTCCTCGATATGCCAGCGCATCGCCGCCTCCGCTGCGTACGGATCACCGGCGCGGAGCGCAGCAATGATCGGCTTGTGTCGCTCGGTTAGCTCCTCTAAGGACCGGTGGATCAATGTCGACGTGATGAAGGTGGTCGTTGCCAGGCGCATGCTCTGCCAGTACTGACTAATCAGGCCGTTTCCGGATGCCTCGACGATCATACGATGGAAGGCGGTATCCGCCTTGGCATGCGCATGGTGGTCATCCTGGCGCGCCGCCTCGTACATGCGGTCGACGAGCAGATCGAGTTCTTTCAGCGTCGTGTCGTCGATGCGCGTGGTCGCTGCCCGTATGGCGACGCCCTCAATCGCGGCCCGTAGTGGGTAGACCTGGGCGATGTCTTCGGCCGACACCTGGCGGACTTGGGTGCCGCGGAAAGGCGATCTGACGACGAAACCGAAGATCTCGAGATCACGGAGTGCCTCGCGAACCGGCCCCTGACTAACACCAAGCTGCTGGGCGAGGCGCATCTCGACAATGTGCTCGCCCGCTTGGAGTTCGCCACGCAGAATTGCGTCAATTAAATACTCTTTGATGTCTTCCCGCAGGACGCGACGTTCAAAGCGCGCGGGTTGCTCGCCGACCATAGCAAGCCTTGCCTTTCTGAATTGCAGATCTTTACGCGCCTCTGAGGCCGAGCGTACCAACTCTATAGGGAAGGTCAAGGGTTGCTATTGATAATCAATTATAATTCGTAATCCTACCTCTTGTCCTACCTCTTGTCAAGCAGGTATATCGCGAGTGCTTGTTTGCTGCACAGACATTTCCTGCGGAGAATGGTGTTGCTGACTTTGAGAGGACACATGACGACAACTTTCAACATGAAGGCATTCATAGTGCTCGACAAGCTAATGGCTGGGTTAGGACACAGCGACCATGATCTGGCGTAGGCGACCGACGTGAAGGTACTGGCGGTGGCGACAATGGCAGCTTAACAGCCTGTCCTGAAAGTCGGATAGCGTGGTATCCTGGGGGGATGGGAAGGCATGATGCCGGCACGGCGGCGACGCCCGTGACACAGGACGATCCGACGATCTGGCGCGTGGACGACGCGCTGTGGGCCGAGATCCAGCCCCTGCTGATGATCGCCAAACCCCGGAAGAAGCCGGGGCGGCCCCGGCTGGACGACCGCCCGCTGTTCGACGGGCTGATCTGGCTGGCGCGCAACGGCGGGCAGTGGGCCACGCTGCCCCGGCAGTTCGGGGCGAAATCGACCGTCCACGCGCGCTTCCAGGAGTGGGTCGAGCATGGCTGCCTCGCGCGGGCGTGGGCGCGACTGCTTGCGGTGTATGACGATGACGTGGCCCTGGACTGGCAGTGGCAGGCGGCGGATGGGTGTATCGTGAAAGCGCCGCTCGGCAAAAAAGGGGGTCCGGTGCCGCGGAAGCGACCGGGGCCAACCCCACCGACCGGGGCAAGTGCGGCACCAAGCGGCACCTCCTGACCGACGGGCGGGGTGTCCCGCTGGCAACGGTCATCTCGGGGGGCAATCGCAACGACATGAAGAAACTCGCGGACCTGCTCGACGCGCGCCTGCACGACGGCCCCGCCGACCCGCCCGGCGACGGGCCGCACCTCTGCCTGGATCGCGGCTACGACGCTGCCGCCTGTCGGGCGGCGGCGACGAGTCGGGGTTACGCGCCGCACATCCCGCCGAAGCGCAGCGCGGAGCACCCCTTGCCCGCGCCCGGCGACCCCGAGCGGCACCCGCCCCGCCGCCGGGTGGTCGAGGTCGCGCACCGCTGGTGCAATCGCTTCCGGCGGCGGCTCGTCCGCTGGGAGAAAAAAGCCGCCACCTCCCTCGGCTTCATCCAACGCGCCGCCATCCTCATCATCTACCGCAAGGTCCGCCATGCACGTACACTTTCTGGCTAGGCTGTTAAGTCCTTCCGTGACCACCTTGATAGGGAGGTGGGGGGTGCCTGCGATGCCATGCGGCGAGCACGTTGGGCATGTCACGCTTCAACCGTCGTGCTTTAACCGCCGCTTGCACTCTCAACGTGGCCGGCCGCAGCTCTTGTTCGACACGCTCGGTGCGATGTTCGCGCTCGGCGAGATCTTCCTCACCACAGAATGCTGGAGTCAGTCTACCCCCATGCGCGGACATGGGGTATCCCGACAGCATCACATCGTCGAGAGCGGGCCGGACCCCACCATAACGTTACTTTGTGGGATCGAGACGATGAGTTCAAATCGTGGCGCTGCGGACGACAGTGTCTAGTACTACAGCGACACTTATCCTGTTCTTCGGTGCCAAGACGAGTACGTTCGCGGCCTACCAAACTACCATTGGCGGGCAGGAGCCCAGTACGAACGTCAAAGTGTCGCTGTAGTACTAGCGATGAGATAGCGTTCGTGCGTCTCGCTCTACGGTCTGGTTGTCGACCGAATCGATCGACCCACCGGATTTCACAAAGTACCGCCGGTAAGTGTCCGGATCCCCCGTATCGTCGTCTGAGCACTGCCAAAAAACTTCTGACCGCCCACACCTGTACAACTACACCTCGTTCAACTCTTAGCCTCCTGCTCTCCAATTGTTAGCGGAACACCGGCAGCCACTCGCCGTGCGCCTCGATCAGGTCGTCGACCAGGGAGATGATCTGGTCGGTGTCGAGCTCGGCGGCGGTGTGCGGGTCAAGCATCGCCGCGTGGTAGATATGTTCGCGTCGTCCGGTCAGCGCGGCCTCTACCGTCAGTTCTTGGACGTTGATGTTGGTCTGCATCAGCGCGGCCAGCTGCGGCGGCAGCGCGCCGATCGCGGTCGGTTGCACGCCGTTCTTGTCGACCAGGCAGGGTACCTCGACGCAGCAGTTCGACGGTAGGTTATCGATCAAGCCGTGGTTCTGGACGTTGCCGCTGATCATCGCAGGCGCATTCGTCTCCATGGCATGGATGATCAGCGTGCCGTACTCGCCGGAGTGCGCGACGGTCCGCGCCTGATCGTGCTCCGCCATGCGGCGGCGAAGCTCCTCAGCCCGCGCGGGATCCTTCTGGGCGATGCGGACCAGGCGCTTCTCGGCCCGCCCCCGCTCGTAGCGCGCCACCGCCTCCGGGTCGGGGCTCTCTAGCGCGGCGCGCAGCTCGTCCCAGTCGGCGAGCTGGATCTCGCAGCGGCGTGGGTACTCGTCGAGCGGGATGTTGAAGCGCTCGATCAGGTCGGGGCGGTCGCGCTTGATGAACCAGGGCACGTACTCCGAGAAGTGCTCGCTCGACTCGGTCACGAAGTAGCCGAAGCGCTTGAGGACCTCGAAGCGCACCCGGTCGTCGTCCGGCACGTGCCCCTCGTCGAGCGCGCGGCGGATGCGCGGGTAGAGGTCCTCGCCGGCCCGCTCGAAGCGGAGATAGAACGCCATGTGGTTGATCCCGGCGCAGACATGGTTAATCTCCTTGGATGGCACACCGATGATCCGTGCCAGGTGCTCCGCTGTGTGTTGCACGCTGTGGCAGAGGCCGACGGTCCTGATCGGCGTCGCGCGGTTCATCGCCAGGCAGAGCATCGCCATCGGGTTGGTGTAGTTGAGGAAAGTGACGTCGGGGCAGCACTCCGCCATGTCCTGCGCCATGTCGAGCATCACCGGGATGGTGCGCAGCGCGCGCATGATCCCGCCGATGCCGAGGGTATCGGCGATCGTCTGGCGTAGGCCGTACTTCTTCGGGACCGCGAAGTCGATCACGGTGCCTGGGCGATAGCCGCCCACCTGGATCATGTTGATCGCGTAGTCCGCGTCGTTGAGCGCCTCCCGACGATCGGTCGTCGCCTCGATCCGCGGCGTCGCATTCGCCTGCACAGCGAGCCGATGCGCGACGCGCTCGGTCCCACGTAGCCGCACGGGGTCGATATCCATCAACGCGATCGTGGCGTCGCGCAATTCCGGAAAGATGAAGATGTCGCGCAGCAAGTTGCGCGCGAAGACGGTGCTGCCGGCACCGAGGAAGGTGATCTTCGTCATCGGGGTGCGCTCCTTACTCAGCTGATCGAACGCTGTACTACGGCGTGTCGTCAGTTGCTCCGTTAGCTGGGCGTACGGTTGTCTGAGGCCGCTAACCGCTGGCCCGCCGGAACCGCGTGATCATGTCTTCACCGCAGCTGCAGCATTGCTCTTACCGCGATTGCCCACGGCGACATCGCACTCGACACGGCAGGATCGATGTCTTTGGTGACATATGCTTGTTACAGAGACGCTGGGATGTGCTATTCGGCATCAGATAACTGAACGACACGCCGTACAGTCTATCAGAGATTGTCCCCTCCCTGCGGTTCTCACCCTCTCTCGCGGCTTTCACCCCCTGGCCTCCACGAATAGGGACAAGTGAACGAAAATCGATGTCATTCCCGGCGGCGACAGCCGAAATATCGAGAGTACAGGAGAACTATTCTTGCGGACAGGTTCGAGCTATGCGACAAGTGGCAGTGACATCCCCTCGAAGACAATGGGGATGGTATCAGCGGTGAATAACTCCGCCCGGCCTGTCTGTAGGCCGGGGTAGGAATTGCTTCTGCTCCCAGCAACTCGTGTACGCTTTCTCGATATCATACCAGTAGACAGACTACTTGACAGGCAGGGGTGGCAACCTTAGAATATCAACTATCGATAATTTAATCTATTGGTTTCGTGGTGGACGTGCGAAGTAGGGATCCAGCAGGATGGTTACCCTCCTGCTGGTAGGGAGGCGAAGCATGGATTCTCGATCAACACGACGAGTTTCGCGGCGCCAGTTGCTCCAGTGGTCCGCCATGGGCCTCGCCGGGGTGGCCAGTGCGGCGTTGCTCTCTGCTTGCGGGGGTGCCTCCAGCACCCCCGCTGCAGCAGGCGGTGGGGCTGCCAACGCCTCCACCGTTGCATCGGGGGCACCGAAGAGCAGCGCACCGGCGCAAATCCGCTGGCAATTCCGCGGACAAGACGTCGACATCAAGGGCGGACAGGCGGCGCTCGACACGTACTTCAAGTCGAGCCACCCGAACATCACCGTGACGATCGAGGCCGCCCCGGACGATCAGCGCGACGAGAAGCTGGTCGCGGCCATGGTCGCCGGAACCGCGCCGGACGTCTTCGAGTCCTGGACCGACAACGTGACGCAGTTCGCCGACCGTGGCCAGGTGCTGGACGTTGAGCCGCTTGCCAAGCGCGACCTCAAAGACGAGGACATCAAGGATTTCTATGCGTGGCAATGGCACGACTTCGTGCTGCCGAGCGGTATCCGTTTCGGCCTGCCGAAGTACGTCAACGTGATGACGCTGTGGTCCAACAAGGATCTATTCGAGAAGGCCGGCCAGGCGTTGCCGACCAAGGACTGGACCCAGAAGGAATACGCCGAGGCGGCGCGCAAGCTGAGCAAGGTCACCGGCAGTCCCACCGACGTCTACGGGGCACGGATCCCAGCATGGGATTGGGACCGCTTCTGGTACCGGGTCGAGATGTTCGGCGGCAAGGTAGTTAACCCCAATGACACCACGGAGTGTCTCCTCGGTACCCCGGAGGCGCTGGCAGGGATGGAATGGGCGCGCGAACTCTTGTGGGACAGCAAGGCACTGGCGAACCCGCTCGCGCTCGGGACGCTGACCGCCAATCCTATCCCGCAGTATGCCGCGCAGCGGTTCGCGATGGCGGAGGACGGTTTCTATCCCTTCCGCATGATGCGCGAGATCAACGGTGCCTTCAAGTTCCAGTACACCCCGGTGCCGAAAGGACCCGCCATGCGCAAGGTGCTCGGCACAACCGATGGTTACGTCATCTCCAGCAAGAGCAAGAGCCAGGACGCCGCCTGGGAATTGCTTAAATTCCTCTCCGGTAAGGATTACCAGGTCGCCCAGGCGGGTTGGTCTGGCCTCCTGCCGGTGCGCACGTCGGCGCTGGATGGCTGGAAGCAGACGGTCCTCAAGGCCTATCCCGAGCTGGAGGGTGCCAACATCGACGTCGGGCCGGACGCGATGAAGGAAGGCTATCCGGGCAACCGCATCCTCTTCAAAAAGGACGCGGAGGCACGACAGATTATCCAGCCGGCGCTGGAGAAGGTGTTCACCAGCGGCAATACGCCGGTGTCCTACTTCAAGGAGATTGCCGATCAGGTGACGAAGGGGCAGCGCGCAGGCTAACGCCATCGCGAGACGCTGGCCGCTCGGTGGCACGGCCAGCGTCTCGCCGCGCCACGCCGCACAGGAGGAAAAGCTATGGCCCATCGTACCGCTACCTGGCCCGCACGCCTTGGCGGCGCCCGGCGCCAGCTACTCTCCGAACGCCGACGCGAGGAGTTGATCGGCTATCTGTTCATCCTCCCCTGGGTGATCGGCTTCCTAATCTTTACCGCCGGGGCGATGATCTACTCCCTCGGGCTCAGCTTCTTCCGTAGCGATCTCTTGTCCAGCACGACATTCGTCGGGCTCGGGAACTACCAACTCCTCAGCGAGGACCCGCTGTTCAGGAAATCCCTGCTGATCACCGTGATCTACACCGGCCTGACCGTGCCCTTCGGGACGATCCTGGCGCTGGCGATCGCGATGCTGCTCAATCAGAAGGTGCGGGCGCTTGGCTTCTGGCGCACCACCTATTACCTGCCCGCCGTCGTTTCGGGCGTCGCGGTGGCGCTGATCTGGGGCTGGGTGCTCCAGCCGGAGTACGGCCTCTTAAACAACTTCTTGCGCGGGTTCGGTATCGCGGGGCCGCGCTGGTTCCTCTCCGAAGACTGGGCGATCATCGGGCTGGTGCTGATCGCGCTCTGGGGCACCGGCACCAATATGCTCCTCTACCTCGCCGGACTCCAGAGCATCCCCACCGAGCTCCAGGAAGCGGCCAAGCTCGATGGTGCCGGAGCATGGGGGGTCTTCCGTCATGTCACCCTGCCCCTACTCACCCCGACGGTCTTCTTCAACGTCATCATCAACGTGATCGCCTCTTTTCAAGTCTTCAATAACGCCTACATCCTGACCAACGGCGGGCCGAACAATGCCACCCTAACCCTGGTACTCTACCTCTACCGTCAGGCCTTCCAGCTCTTCAAGTTCGGGTATGCCTCCGCGATTGCCTGGGCGCTCTTCGCGATCATCCTGGTGTTCACCCTGCTCATAATGAAGAGTTCCAGTTTGTGGGTCCATTACGAAGGGGGGTTGCGCAAGTGACGGATGTACTACCGCGCTCGATAGCGCGCCCTCAGCCAACCGTGGTGAATTGGCGTTCCATCGCCGCCCGCACGTTCCTTTACGCGGTGATCGCGGCTGGCGCGTTGATTTTCGCGTTGCCCTTCCTCTGGATGATCTCGACCTCGGTGAAGCCAGGACCAGAGGTCTATGTCATACCGCCGCGTTGGATCCCGTCATCCTTCAATTGGTCCAACTATGTGGAACCGTGGCGGAATCTCCCGTTCCTGACCTTCTACAAGAACACCATGATCGTCACCGGTGTTAGCATCGTCGCGACGTTGATCAGCAGTTCCCTCGTCGCATTCGGCTTCGCCCGTGTCCGTTTCCGGGGGCGCGGTCTCCTCTTCACGCTGGTCATCAGCACGCTGATGCTACCGCCGCAAGTGACCCTCGTGCCGCTCTATCTGCTCTTCACCAAGTTCGGCATGATCAATACGCTGTGGCCGCTGATCGTCCCCTCGTTCTTCGGCCACGCCTTCAGCATCTTCCTGCTGCGGCAGTACATGATGACGATCCCCCACGAGATGGACGACGCGGCGCGGATCGACGGCTGCGGCTGGTTCGATATCTACTGGCGGATCGTCCTGCCCCTCTCCAGGCCGGCGCTGGGCGTTGTCGCCATCTTCAGCTTCCAGGCACACTGGAGCGACTTCTTCAACCCGCTCATCTACTTGAATACGTCCGATCAATTCACGGTGCCGCTCGGCTTGGCGTTGCTCAACTCCCGCTATGCCACCGCGGTGCAGCAAACGATGGCGATGACGCTCATATCGGTGATCCCGATGGTGCTCGTCTTCGTTATCGCGCAGAAGAAATTCATCCAGGGCCTGACGATCACGGGCGTCAAGGGCTGATCGGCGGCTCGGCGCGCTGCCTTCCTCCATACGGTCGATAGTACATTGTGTGCGGCGGGTGAGCACACGATCTGATCGAGCGGCTGAGCGGGTAGAGTCTCCCTCGGCCAGGGAGAGGGCTGTGACGATAACAAGTGGTTCGTTGCTCGGTGCATCTACGTCAGCTGAGTGACGTAGATGCATAGGGATGCTCTCGACCAGGTCGAGCAGATGCGACTCGCTCGGGTTGGCATCGCGCGATCACGGCATCATCGGTGGTGCCAAGTAGACACCATAGCGTCCCTTCAACATCTCGAAGAGAGATTTGCTCTCCAGCCCCCGATCAACCAGATTCGGCGCAAAGCGTAGGCACGGTGTCGAGTAGCAGCAAGAATAGCTGCTGTACCCACAGGAGAAGGTTGAAGACCCAACCGTCCTGGTAGCAGTGCCGTCAGCAGCACGCCCATCCTGCTACCGGGTACCAATCTTTGCCAAGCGGCTCAGTGAAAGGGAAGGCAATGGGGCTGACGATCGGGGTTTGCGGCGCGGGGCAGTTCGCGACCAGCTTCATCCCCCTCTTCCGGGCGCACCCGCTAGTGGACGAGGTCTACCTCGCCGAAGTGCTGCCCGAACGGCGCGCGGCCCAGGCTGGTCGCTTCGGTATCACGCGTACCTTCGCCTCGCTCGACGATCTTTGCCGCAGCGATGTGGACGCCATCGCGCTCTTCACTCAGCGCTGGACCCATGGCCCGCAGGCAATCCAGGCGCTCAAGGCGGGTAAACACGTCTACTCCGCCGTGCCAGCCGCCGTGACACTGGAAGATCTGGCCGAGTTGATCGCGACCGTTACTGCGGCCGGCCTAACCTACATGCTGGGCGAGACCAGCTATTACTACCCTGCCACGCTCTACTGCCGCGAGCGGTTCGCAAAGGGCGACTTCGGTCGCTTCATCTACGGCGAGGGCGAATACCTGCACGACATGTCGCACGGCTTCTACGAGGCATATCAGCACAGCGGTGGGGCAGAGTGGAAGGCGACCGCTAGCTTCCCGCCGATGCTTTACCCCAGCCACTCGGTCAGTATGATCCTCTCGGTGACCGGCGCACGGCTGACCGACGTTTCCTGCCTGGGCTGGGTTGACGACCACGATGACGGCGTCTTCCAGGCGGACATCAGCCAGTGGGGCAACACCTTCAGCAATGAAACGGCCTTGTTCCGCACCTCGGACGGCGGGAGTTGCCGGATCAACGAGTTCCGGCGGGTTGGGCTGTCGGGCGGGTCCTCGGTGCGCATGAGCCTGTATGGTACGGCGGGGAGCTACGAGGAACAAACCAACGCGCGGGTCTGGAACACCTTGAACCCTCGGGAGCAAACCGATCTGGCTGACCTGTTGCGCTGCCGCCCCGCTAAACCAGACCGGGAGGAGCACAGTGCGGTCCACGAGGCTCTGCGCGGCGACTTCTTCGCCGGAGTATCGGCGGTTCACCCGGTCAAGCGGTTACCTCGCGAGTTCGCTGGCCTGTCAAACGGGCACGAAGGATCACACCAATTCCTAGTCGACGATTTTGTGACAGCCTGTGTCCGAGGATCACTGCCGCCAAACCATGTCTGGAATGCGGCACGCTATTGTGCCCCTGGCATTGTCGCCCACGAGTCGGCACGACGCGATGGCGAGCGCCTGATCGTCCCTGATTTCGGCGACCCACCGAGTGCTGGCGCGTAGGCCCCGGGCCCATACCGGGAACCGAGATACTGTCGAACACCACAGCAGGGGCGTCAACGTTCTCGATACCTTTCCCGCAGATGCCGTTCACCTCCCGGTATGCGCTGGTAATCGGTGCAAAAAACTATGGTCGGTGACGCGAGTGGTGATAAGGTTCGCACGAGAAGAGCCCCTGCGTAGAGCGGCGGTTGTGGTGCCGTACTCATCGCACGCACGCTCCTACGCGATTGTGGCTGCCGCCGTAGCCACCGAATGCTGTGCGCGGAAGTACGTCTCTACGGCGAGTGGAGGGTGTGGTGATAGCGGAGAGGGTGACCACGGCCCCATGGCCGGAGCACATCGCGATCATTGGCGCGGGGACGATAGGGCTCGGCATCGCGGAACAGTTCGCGCTCGCCGGTCGCCGCGTGCTGATCACGGACGCGACGCCGGAGCTGGCGCGGCAGGCCAAGAGAACCTTGTCGCGCGGAGTCCGGGCACGTCGCGGCGGGGCTGCTGCCGGAGGGCGCCCTGGCGCGACTGGACGCTGTGGAGACGCGGGATGATATCCCGACGGCGGTTGCCTGGGGCGGAGTTCATCCGGGAGGCGGTGCCGGAGGACCGCGCCGCGAAAGCCGCCGTGCTCGCCCTATGCGCCGAACACGCCCCCCATGAGGTGGTCATCGTGTCCAACACCTCGTCGTTCCCGATCGATGGGCTCGCCGCCTTCGTGCGTGAGCCGACGCGGTTCCTCGGCACGCACTGGTTCAACCCCCCCGAATGGACCCCGGGCGTCGAGGTGATCCCGCACGCCGGGACCGCCCCCGGCGTGGTCGCTCGGGTGGTGGCCTTCCTCGGCGAAGTCAGCAAGCAACCCGTGGTCGTCGGAAACGGGCCGGGCTTCGTCGCCAACCGCATCCAGAACGCGCTCTTCCTGGAGGCGGTGCGCTGCGTCGAGGAGGGTCTCGCCTCGCCGGACGAGGTCGACGCGATCGTCCGCAGCACCTTCGGCTTCCGGTTGCCCTTCTACGGCCCCTTCCAGATCGCCGGTATGGCCGGGCTCGACACCTACGCGCGAGTGCTCGAGACATTGCAGCGCGAGCTGGGTGAGCGCTTCTTCGTGCCCGCGATGCTCCGCGAGCAACTGGCGCAGGGGCGGGTCGGGACGAAGGGCGGCGCGGGTTTCTCGGACTACACTACCGGGCAACGCGACCGCTTGCACCTCGACCGCGATCGGCGGTGTGCCGCGCTGGCGGCGCTCCTCCAGGTGCCGTCAGTGACCGATATCGCTGATACGCATCGCGCCGCCCGGGAGGCGTAGAGCATGGAACGGTTGCGGACGATCGGGTGTGCATGGTTGAAACCGGCGCAGATCGCGCCGCAACGGTGTGGTGACGATCGGCGGCGCAGTCGGGGCCGGAACGTGGAGTCCGGTGGGACGGGCATACGACGCGTCTCAGATAACGCTCACCTCTCCTTAGCTCGACTTTGGCCCTTCGTGATCCAGTGCGTGGGCACGGAAGCTTTTGTGTGCTGCCACCGCGCGCTTGTCGCCGGGAGCGCCGCCGAGGTTTTTGCATGTCGGCTCGAGCACCCGAAATGCGAAAAATCCAACCGCCATTTGTTTCCCCAGGCGCTACGCTCTCGGGCGTGGCACCGAAGGGCCAAAGTCGAG
>JAABUH010001493.1_pt1 | contig 25857 bp, 26 predicted proteins | sample 5559121 | NCBI WGS metagenome assembly JAABUH01 (sample SAMN10711871, study PRJNA513364) | rock metagenome | isolation source: Antarctica rocks | place: Antarctica: Victoria Land, Battleship Promontory nord | collected 2015-12-28
TTGTCCATCGGTGCAACGGAATGAGCCTCGATCTCAACAAGCTTCGCACATCAGTCAAGACGCGAATGTCGGAAACCGCGGAGCTGGCCCGAAAGCTTACGAGCTGCTTCTCCTCGGTGGGCAACTTGAATAACCCTAACCCTAAGCCCGCAGGCCACCATTCTCAATTAATCTCTCTTGCTTGTGACGTAGACCTTCATCCCAGAGAACATGCCTAAGAAAGTCCTTTTCCCATGCCGTACCGCTCCTCGATCTCTATAACCGTCGTACCTCCTTGTGCAACGAACATTAGAGATCTAAAGCTCACGTGCTTAAACAATCACCGGCTTTTGTCTCTCGCGCGATTATCATGCTCTTGCGGCGGCTTCTTCTTAGGCTCGCTGAGGTCGTAAGCTGTCTCCTCCCTCCAACTCCTTGAAAGCTGGCGTCGACCCTCACGGGTGCTTGTGGTAGGATCATCGCGGTGGAGTGGTGTCTCGTATAAGTGGAGGAGAAAATTGCTTTTGCAAGACCAGGCGGTATAGTATTTGGAGCAGGTGCGGAGCTTGCAATACCAGACGTAGCGACGGCTAGGGACGAGAACCGAGTTTTCCTCGTCAGTATCTGTGTCGGCAAGATATTCGCTGAATGATTGCGCTGCGACGCTGTCGCGGACGAATTCAGGTTCTTCGTTACCATCAATGATCTCAGTACAAAGCGGAATCTGTTGTGTCGGTCGAGGCGCCATGATTGTTTATTGATAAGGATGTAGGACCCTGTCAAAGTCCCCCGCTTCCACCCAAGTCTCAGGAGAAATGTTCGAATGGTAGAACGATAGACGAAAGCGGCGTTTGAAGAGTAAGCTAAAAAGCACGCTAAAACAGCAGCTAGGCACCTAGGGTGGAGCGGGGTAGTAGAAGAAATGCAAAGAACCCCTTCGAAGGAGATAGTAATTATCCGTGCCCCCCACTTTTCGCTCATACTTCGCTTAGTGCTCTACGGCCATGCAACAGTTACGGCCATGCAACAATAAACCTTCATATTTTTGATCCACCACCTTCAAAAATCCACCAAATTTCAACAACATGGCTTCTACTTACGCTCTCATTGAGGATCGCATTCAGAAGGCTATTGACGCCATAAACACGCGTGACAATCCTAATCGAGCCGAAATTGCGCGCGAATTTCGCGTTTCATATGAAAGACTTCGATCTAGACTAAAGAGTTATCAGTTCAAAACAGCAGTACGAGGACTGCATAATAGAGCTTTAAAACCTGATCAGGAGTCAGCTTTACGACAATATTTAATCACAATGAATGAGTTAGACTTGTCAGTTAGGCTACACTTGCTGCAATCGACGGCAAACACTCTTCGTGCTCAGGACTTCCCTCGTTGAAATCAACCACCTTCACTAAGCGATAACTGAGTCAAACGATGGTTAGATCGACAGTCAGACCTCTTCAAAGCTAAACGAAAGCCTATAGCAGCTGACAGAAAGAACGCGCATGATTCGAAAGTACTACAGGCTCATTTTGATGGATTTAAAGAGGTGGTCATCAAATATGATATAACGAAGAATGATACATGAAATTTCGACGAAACCGGCTATCGTATGAGCATTGCACGCTCCGATTGAATTGTTACCGTAGATCCGCATAGAAGAATTTACTTCAAAGATCCGGATAATAGAGAGTCATTGACGGGCATTGAATGCATCAATGGAGGGGGCAAGGATATACCACCAATGCTAATTATGACTGAAGTGCACATTTTGGCCCCTCATTTCAACAACGACCTTGACGACGATGTGCTGGTCACTACCTCTGAAATAGGCTACTCAAACGACTGAATTTCTCTTCGATGGCTTGAGCACTTCGATCGCTTTAGTCAAAAGCATCAACGAGGAGCTTGGAGATTGCTTGTAATGAATGGCTATGGATCTCATCACACAAGCGAATTCCTAAGCTACTGCGAAAAGAAGAAGATCATTCCTTTCGGTCTACCTGCACATACCACACACTTGCTTCAGCCGTTAGATGTGTGTGTATTTCAGCCATTAAAGCATTGACATTCGGAGGCAATTAACCGAGCTGTTCAAACGGGCGATGAGACCTTTACCAAAATCGAATTTTTGGCTGCGTTCAACGAGTTTCGAACCAAAGCATTCAAAGAATCTACCATTCGATCTGCATGGAAGCATACTGACTTAATTCCTTTTGATCCGAAGATAGTACTGAATAAAGTTCAAATTATGGAAACTTCGGTTCGACCTACTACACCACCACCTACTGTAGGCGATCCAGCCGTTTGGAAGACTCCTAGTGGTCGAATTACCAGTGCAAATCAGTTTATTCATCTGATGACCAAAGAAGGATTATCAGCTGAAGCTCAAGCCAAGCTTAGGATTTTCTATAAAGGCGCTAAGGTCAATGCACGTAAAATGGAGTTGCTGAAGGATCAATTAAGGCAAACGACGGCCGCTGAAAATGCTCGCAAAGCACGCAGAAAGCAGTCTAACAAGGTTCTCCAAAGCGGAGGCGTCTTATACGCCAAAAATGCTCGAAGTATGACTCAAGATAGGCAGAAATTGGAGGATGAGAAGCAGCAGCAGCGCGAAGAGGCCAGGGAAAAGCGTTATTTGAACGCACTAAAGAAGGTCTACAAGGCTACTAGGCCCCATAGGGCTGCTCGCATTAAGCTAGTCGAGGGATTTCGGAAGAAATGGCGCGTTGTTTTGAAGGAATTGGTTAAATATCATCATATATATGATGAGTAGTAGAATTCAGCTGTTGCATGGCCGTAACTGTTGCATGGCCGTAGAGCACTAAGCGAAGTATGAGCGAAAGTGGGGGGCACGGATACGGAGTATGTTCAATCCCAGCCATTTCCCATTTGTTCATCACATCTTCGCACGTCTTGCTGTATCACATCTTTGCCATTCTGTTCCCAAACTCTCAAACTCAATGGCCATGAGGGACACCGTGGCCACCAGGTACTTGGGGACCTTGTCTGACCAAAAGTTTATGAAGCAATTTGGCAGATCGCAAGACGTCCGCGTAAGGGTCATGTCGCTCAATTCCTGATAGAGGGACGCTGGCTGACAGTGTGTGACCCGACAGCGCAACTTCAGCTTCATCTCCATGCTCGGCTTTGGCGCCGTCCTGCTCTGTACCTGGGAGATCATCTTTGCGTGAGCTTTGCCCATCGTTTCTCTCTCTCTCTGACTTTGCCGTGCCAGGACCCTCCTCTTTGCATTGATCAATGGGGGCACGGGGGGTTTGTTCTGGGGCTACACCATCACTGTCATCGCCAGTGTCTTCATCTACCTGAGTATAGGAGAGATGGCGTCGATGTAATAGCCCTTATTATGATGTCTGGAACCTTGCTGATTAGTGTTTATCAGGTCTCCCACTGCCGGTGGTCAGTATCACTGGGTATCCGAGTTCTCCCCTCGCTGGTGTCAAAAGTATCTAAGCTATATCACCGGTAGAGCCCACTCTATATGCTATCATCTATTTACCTGACAACATAGAACAGGCTGGCTTCTGGCCGCAGGATGGCAGGGATCCGTAGTCGGGCTTTCCTTTCTGGCCGGAACAATCATCCAAGGCTTGATCATCCTCAACGATGCATCCTACGTACCCCATCAATGGCATGGCACCTTGCTCGTCATTGCCGTCGTGACTTTCTGCATCATTTTCAACACTTCTCTTGCTCAGAAACTACCGTTGATCGAAGGTCTGATCTTGCTTCTCCATGTCATTGGACTCTTTGCCATCATAGTGCCTCTCTGGGTTCTGGCACCCCGAAACAGTGCAGAGGTCGCTTTGCTTCAATTTAACAACGGCGGGAACTGGAGTTCCGTGAGGGTTGCTTTCATGATTGGCTTGCTCACGCCCTTGAGTTCAATGATGGGATTCGATTGTGCTGTGCATATGTGTAGGCACTCAGCCCAGTCCAAATTCCTCTTACTGCCAGAAACTCATATTCAATAGCCGAAGAAGTCAAAGATGCGTCGAGCACTCTTCCAAGAGCTTTGATGTGGGGAGTCGCTCTCAATGCGCTTTTGGGTTATCTTACAGTTATTACGCTGTGCTTCATCATCATCGATCCTGCCGCTCTCCTCAATGGCAAGACTGGGTTCCCCTTCATTCAGCTCTTCTACAATGTCACACGCAGCTACGTTGGCGCCAACGTTATGATTGCTATCGTTATCATCGCCCTTGTCTTCGCCGTCGTCAGTGAAATCGCGACCGCTTCTCGCCAAATCTGGTCTTTTGCTAGAGACAACGGATTACCCTTTTCTTCATTCCTTCGCAAAGTAGGTTCTTGCTAACATGTGGCCTTTCAGCTCCAGCTGAACCGATTACATAGGTTCATTCAGGCTGGAACATCCCTCTAAATGCAGTGTGGATCTCATTCGGTTCCAGTGTCGCCATCGCACTTGTCAATCTCGGCTCCTCCGTTGCCCTGAACGCCATAGCCTCTCTCACCATCTCCTCTCTCCTCTCTTCCTACATTCTCTCCATCGGCTGCTTTCTCTCTAAACGCTTGCGTCGCGAGCCGCTACCTCCCGCCCGTTTCTCCCTCGGTCGCTGGGGCATGGCGATCAACATCATCGCACTCATGTTTCTAATCTCCTTCTTCGTCTTTTGCTTCTTTCCAACGGCGCGTCCGGTCACACCGCAGACTATGAACTGGAACATCGCTATGTTCGGAGGCATCACACTGTTTGCGACAGGGTATTACCTTGTGGTTGGGCATAAGCAGTACAGGCCCCCAGTGAATATTCAAAACAGAGATCTGTAGAAAGGAGAAATCCTTCTTGTATTCAACCAGGACAGTGGAGAATTTATTGCATTCAAACTTACTGACGGTTTTCAAAATACTTAGTGAAAATAGTAAAAGAGTTTAATTTGTAATAATGACTAGTATAAATAAAAGTAAAGTGAATGTTATGAGTATCTCGAGGACATAGGGCTTAGCACCTCGGGTATAGTGCTGTATGAGGCCTAGCGGCTTGGCATGTTTCCTGCTTACTACCAACCTTCGTAGATCTCTTTCTTCTGTAGCTTTCTCTTAGTCTATATATCTACATTGACTCGTCTCAGTCTGTATCGATTTTGACGAGGTTCGAGTAATTCCTTATCGTTGGCAGCTCTATGGCCCACGGACAGAAGACTCAGACCACGCGACCAATACAGTAAGGCGGAAAATGCTTAAGCAGACAACGGATGAAGTTCAGGCTTCAAGTGTTCGTACAGGCAGAATTGATTGATCTTCCCTTGTCTATACTACCATCTTGTATGTATAGCGCATAACTGATTCTCTCGAGATACGCAATAAAATGTTGACAGCGGACTGTCATGGACTTGCGCCACGGCAACGATAAATGCTAGTGGGGGAATAAATGCAGGGGCGATTATTTTGGAAATGCACGAGGATAATATTCTACTGGAAGCGTGTTTCTCACAACACGCCTTTGCGTTAATTACTCTAACATGCACTCGGCACACCGGCGGTGCCCACAGACGCCGCAGATTCCATCAGTACGAAACCTGGTCTTCTGCGGACAACTGCAGCATTTCCGCTCCACTGCTAGCCACCGCAGCCTTTTGCGTGCCGTCCTTTCGACTCGATTTCCCTCCTCTTTCGGCCCCCTGTCGACTTTTGAATGATTCACCCTTCCTTGGGCCGGAACTTCTGCTCCTTGGCCAATCCCAGCCCCGGTCTTATCCTGCGCCATCTCCTCTGTCGTCCCACAAGCTGGTTGGAAATTGTAAGAGCTCGCGTCTGGACTGACAGTGTTTTGATGTCGAGGTTCCAGTTGTTCTTGCTTAATTTCATGTTCAGGCAGATCTAATAAATGTTAGGGTTTTTGGAGATTTAGTTGCACTAATCCGCAAGTCCGCCAATGTCATGTCGTGCAGAAATCCGTGATCAAAGCAGCAACGCTCCTTATTGCTGAGCCCATCACTCTACTTCTGCCAGTCAACGCTCCTCCGAGCCCATCATCCTTTACTACCTTCGGAAGCCCGCCATATCCCTCTCACCGCAGGTGGATTTATATTGGCCCCTTGTCACCCCTGATGGTCACGACAAGAGCTACGACCAATATCCACGTCACAGAGGGAACAGTGACGATGACTGGGAATGGCTGGCAAGTCAGTGGCGTGGAGCGATACGTCCAGACACTACTATCGGTTTCCAGGATCTTAAAGGGACACTCCCGCGCAATGAGGCAATGCAGACCTACGGCTGCGACTTGAGCACTCTTATAGTCACCATATTAACAGGCAGAACCACAATATTGACAGCAAAGCAGCTGAGGAGGATCTGAGGAGTGGCTATATGAGTGTTGTATGGAACGGACGGTTGCCGAGAAGGTAATAATTACCGGAATGGAAATTTCTTCTTCGATTTCTGCATGGTGAATGGATCGTTCTCTTCACTGAACATCCTTTTGCATGACTTCTTGTTGCTCAGTGCCGGCCAGGGGTCCGTCAGACAGTCTTCAGCCTTAGATCACTTCTGGGGGTGAGGATCGAGCATATTTCGCAGACAAACGCAACAATTACTACTTCGGCCGGTCGGATCACGAATGGCAAAAGAAAGAAGCAAACAGAGAAGAGAGACGTTTTCGAAGGAAACGTCCAGGGCGTTAAGCAAGAGGCCGGTGGCGGCATCAGTGTCCATACCAGCGACGGCTCGACGTCAGAGGAGCAGCATGGGGACCAGGGTTCGCGCAGCACTCCACTGACTTCTGGCGGGCCCAGAAGCTGGGTAAGCCCCATCACCCTTAGTAGGTGATTTCCATGCTAACAGAGATCCTGTCAATCCAGACGCTCTACCCTTCAGAAGAACGACGAGCATTCTACCTCAGGTATCCCTCCTCTACTCTGCAATACACTCCTCTCATCGACACACGATACACGAACCTGCGAGTCAAGCGACGGGGGTCATAAAGATATTGAGGCCTGATCCCTCAGTCAATAAAGACGAGAGAAATCAGTGGAACGACAAGGAGGCGGAGATGAACGACGAAGAAGAGGAACGCGTCGGGGATAGCAATAAGAAAAACACGCCTTTGCTGCGCTCCAGGAAGAGAAGGTGTTTTTCTGCCGCAAGAGACAAGCCATCTTTGAAGCGTCGTATTAACGTCGCTTTTTTTCGCCACTCTCTTCGAATGAGGAAACCGAGACGAAGTACGAGTTGGACATTGGCAACTACGCACCTTCCAACCGTCACCACATCTTGAATCCTCGATTCACACCTTTCTACTCGACCGACCTTAAGAGAGCTACAAGTAATAATGATACGATAGAGTTAATAAGCGGACGATCAGATCGGCTTCCACTATCTCGGATGCCAATTATTTACGAACAGCAGGAATGGGAAGGAGAGATCATCGCAAAGAGAGATGCGAAGCAAGGGTACGGGACACCACGCAAGCAATATCTCGTTCGATGGAAATAGTCCTGAGTGAACGGCGCTCGTCTCATCGCGCCGGAATTGCTGTAAAGGTGAAGGATGAAGAAGGCGTTAAAACGCACGTTTGAATTGACTGACTGGAACCCTAGACGCAAGATAGAAAAGTGACTTATATACACCACAGACCAGTGATGTTGCTGCAGTACATTGTTCGCACTTCTTGCTAATTGCCGTGCTAAATTCTCAGCCGGGAGGGTCGGTCACACGTTCAACCGCAGAACGACCCCGACGTCTTTATTCATCCCCTTCAGAAATTTCCGATAGAGAGGCCCTGCTCCCAGGGCAGGCAAAAACGTGTCCACAGAAGAGGCAACCTTAACTCACAACTAGAATCAAAACCCACCCACGTCATTCGTTCCTCAAGTCACCGCCTCCGTCCTGCCCCACCCATCTTCGCCTCCATCTTCATTGCTACCAGCAGCCTAAACGTCACCCTCTGGCTCCAAATAGATCCCCTTCTCCACCCGCACAGCCGGCGCCAAAGTGAAGCGTACCACTCCTTCTGTTCTAGGCTAGAACTAATTTAAGTTCTATCTACATAAATGACGTTCTTCCACTTATTTCAACACTTTCTCCTCATCTGCATCTGTCAAACCGTATCTATCTGCCATCAAATCGTCCGGATGCTTACACTCGGAACATCGCGTATAAAACCAGTCAGCGCATAAACCATCGGTATCAGTCGCTGTAAAAGATCGACACCGACAACATCTAATCAAGTTATAATTAATTGCGTCGCTCAAGGTCTGCTTCTCAAGTGCCTCCATCTTGTGTCTTCGTTCCATTTTGATTTTACTGAATTTCTCGCGAACCAAACATATCCCAGATATCAAAATTGTCGATCTCTATGGAGGTTTGAGCGGATGAGGGGGCTGACAACCCGTCGTCGATGCAGAGTTGTTCTGAGGCTCTCTCATCCCATCATCCGCATGTTGATAAGCAATGGAGCGCGTGGAGTGCTGTTGGAGTCCAAGTGCAACCTTCTTCCGAATTTCTTCGCTTTCCCTCATTGCTCCAGTGCTCCGTCGTTTACGGGTTTGATTTGGGGGTACTTTTAGTTCGAACATCTTCACTGGGAACTTGCAAATGCTAGTATTTTCTCTGAAGTGTCCAATTCCCGTATACACTCTGAGATGACTGGTATCTTGTGAACATGGAGCATGAAAGAGAAGGACGGTTTGCTGCCGCAGCGGAAATGAGCGAACGGCAAGACTCTGTTGCAACAGTGACAAAACGTTCTCTTGTCGAGGGCACCATGGATTAAGAGAAAAAACGATGATGGATGGGGACTTGGGCGCTTTTGACTCTGGAGCAAGACCGTCAGTAGGGAAGTGTGGGGCCACCAAGCTCCATTTGCCGATTTAAACCCATCAAGTCCCAGGACGCTCACTCGTTTCCATGATACCACAGATAATTTCACTTCGTATGGAAGGTAAATATTGAGGTAAGGACGCCGGAAGCGACCAAACCCCTAGGTATCAATGCCGTGTAATAGATGAACCACAAAATTATCTGCTTTTATTAATCTAATCTAGAAATACCCACACAATCTATCTACTCTCATTGTGGTTAAGCCATAAAACCACTCTTCCAGTCACGTGTAGAGTTTGAGGGCCTCCTCATATCCTGGTCCTTTCAAGTCCTTAGCAAAGACGTTGCCAACGAAGAGAACTCGGAGGAGATGCGCCATGCTCAGCATTTTCTCCTCGCCAAGGGCTATGGATTGGGCTGTGCGGACCGCGTTCTTGATCTGTCATCAGTGCCTTGTTAGCTCGTCGTGTGCGGTAGACGATCAATGAAAGGTAGGGAAGAGGCAGAGGAAAGATGAAAAGGTGGGTTTGGGAAAGAAAAAAAAAAGCTCCTGTACCTCTCGTCCATTAATTTCAAAGTTAGATAGCTGCTTGAAATCATCCTTTGTGATGTCCGCAACTTCCACCTCTGGTAATTCCCTGACTCGGTCAATGAACCCCTTCCAAATACCCTTTTTAGTTTTGATGTCGAGTTTGTCGTATCTGAGTCCGATGTGGATACGCGATTGGAAAGCCTCGTCAAAAGTTGCGACACGATTTGTAGTCAGAAAGAGTATACCCTGGAAGTACTCCAACATCCGCAGGAAGATGCTCACAAGCGCGTTGCGATTGACGTCGCGAAGCTCCCGTTGTTCCAAGAAGACGTCGGCCTCATCAATCAATAACACTGCACGCCATGTATGGGCAATATTGAGTATCTGGGAGAGGTTCTTCTCAAGATGGTCCATTCTTGTCCCCAGCTCTCCAACGGATACCATCTAAAAGATAAGTCAGTCTACCGAAAACTTCGACACGACAAAACTAACGTAGAGTGGTTTCTTGAGCATCTCCGCGATGCCTTCAGCTGTGAGGGTTTTCCCGGTCCCCGGCGGTCCATGTAGAACTGCCACGAGACCTCGTCCCTTGCCTGAGAATGTAAGCATGTTGGCACATATGATTCCGTCATTACTGATTCTCCCTCGGCGGCTCTGCTACGACAAAAAGACAAAAACGTTGCTCAGCTGCAAAGCTTATTGCAAGAGTTTTCGACTACGGGTCGTGAGACCTTCAACTCTGTTATCACTTTTCTAACGACCAAAATATGTGGGGCTGATAACGAAGACATACTGTTTACCTACATTCGCACGGTTCTGGAGGTCTTTGTCCTTTACTCCATTATTACCTCTGATTTTTCCTGGATAAAGGACAGTCGCGCTGCATATATAGGGCGTCAAACCGAACTCATGTCAAAGATGACATTCTCTCGGCCTGAGAACTCTTGTCCGCCAGATTTCCTTTCTAAGAAGTATTGTCTTTATCTGGCATCGCTTCTCAAGAAGATGTCCCGTCGCGAACGCTGTCGAGCCGAGATAATCAAAAATATCATCACCTTGACCGACGCTATACATTCTAAGTCTTCATTTATGATGTATCAGCATGACTTTCACTTTCATCAGCTCAATGCGACCGCTTTCCGAAAGAGATTGAAATCCGATGGTCATTATTGGATTGCCATGACTTACTCTCTTGCTAGTCAGTTGATTATGATGCGCCTCCAGAATACACTGATTAATGTATTAAAGATCGAGATGTCAATTGCAATTTTGGATAAGCGGTATATAGTAAATTTATGTGAAGCAGAATGCGTGGTTCAAGGACTTGATTGGGATTCTTCTACTCTATTCTACTCTAAATAGTTAGCGATAGCAGGACAGCGGTTTTGTGTGTAATATTGACCGTTAGGTTAGGTCTCAATTCATCTCAATGAATAACTTATTACACATGCAAAAGTGATTCGTCTTTCATCATAAAACGTCTCATCTCTGCCCATAAGACTGAAACATTTACAAATACTTGTATCGAGTTAAGATGACAGCCACATAACTCCCTTCTGCTCTCATGCGACCCTCTTTCGCTCTCCTGCGGCTCCCTTCTGCTCTGCTTCCTTGCCGCTTTCTTCTGTTTGGATTTTAATGCGATTAGGAAGCTGGACTAGAAGGCTCAGAACCTGAAATCCCATTGAAGACAATTATCTGCATGGGCATCACCAGAATCTTTCGAACAGGGTGTGGTAATTCGCCCTCACCATCTACGGAACGGTGGACTCGGAAACCGAACTATCCACAGTACGGAAGGAATTATCTCTTGCTCCGCCCTTTCTACAACTTCTCAAATGTGAGGGAATCTTGATCTTCATCAAGCCCATTCCCTCGAGCCATTCAAATCAAGGCCTAGTATCACACCACCATCCAAGTCGACTGCCACCTCACCACACCCCAGCCCATCACCATCAAACTCGTCACCATCAAGCCAAACCCATCAAGTTCAACGCCATCGCGACGAATCCCACCAAGCCTATCGCCATCAAATCCATTTCCATCAAGCCTGCCGCCATCAAATTCAACCCATCGTCACCAAGCCTCTCATAACCAAGCCCATCACTAAGCTTACATCGTCAAGGCGATGAAGCTGAAAAAGAATGTGCAGAACATACATTATGCTATGCAGTTGGCAAAAGGCAATTGATACAAGGCACGATCGCAAGAGCCATCCGGTAAGAGGTGACGCAATTGTGAGTTGATGAATATATGGCTTTGCAGGCACCTAGGTAGTGGCGAACTTTTGGAAGCCAGCGACGCCCAACTACCTATAGATAATAACGGCAATGGTAAGTACAAGGCCATCGGTTCTTAAGAAGTAGCCGTTTAAGCGGTGAAGTTCTATATGATACGTTATAATCATCCTTCTTGTTTTGGTTTTAGGCCCTTAAACTTCCTTTTTGATGTTCTGGATTTTGTATCATCAACGGACTTTGTTATTCTGGCTTGCGCTTCGTCGTAATGTAGAGGATAAAAGCTCCGGATTGTTGGCATATAAGGCGCCCGTGGTGATCTTAGAAGGGTTATATCTTCCCAATGATTGTTCTGTCGATACCTGGTCTATGGGTGTGTTGACTCTCAAATATACCCTCTTTGGCCCCTGGTTGCCGCGTACCTCAGAGTGGTCAGGTAGGCAGTATATCAAAACTCAGGTTTCTCGTCCTGGTCCAGGTTGGCAAGCTCTAACTGATCTCGCCAATGCGATGTTGGAATTCGACCCCGAGAAGCGTCCGTCGGCCACGGACTGTTCAACAAAGCTTTCCCGTGTGGGCGCTATACAGACGGACTCGGCAATATCTCACGAATCTTGATTTCTTACACCGTCAAAAGGCTATTCCGAATGTTTCGAACACTCTTTTGCCTCTTATTTCGAAAATTCAGATCAACCTAGAGTCGAACACGCCAATAACTGATTCCCTTGGAGCCCGTAAGATATTGGAAATTCTACCCAAAGAGTGGGGCTCTCTTCTTCATGGAACCGTCGACAAAGTGCGTTCGAATGTTGAGAGGCCCCAACCTTTTGCCTTAAATGACCTGGCTAGTCTCTTGGCAGCTTCTAGTGAGACTAATAGTTGGACGAATGCGATATATCTCCGCCATCTACAACAACACTTGAAAAAGGCACTAGCTGAGAAGTCTAAATTTGTTGGATTCCTACCTGACCAGAGATAATCATATATTGTTCGAAGCGGAGTATGGTTGTTGCACCTTACTTAATGAGCGACCTTGACATGGGCCCCCGTTTTGAAGGGCCGGCCTGATCATGCTGGTTGGTTGGCAGGAAACGGCAAGAGTTTCCAAGAAGTAACGACCCTCATCTTCTTGTATTTCACCATTCGCCTACCTATTAGACGCTACACATTTTTGTCGCTACCATATTTATCTGTCGAACAGATTGATCGTATTGTTAGGAGATAGACATGTAGAAGCAGACACTCGTTCCAGATATAGTCGCTCAGAAGAATTGCTACCTTTCCAATCCACTCTATAGGCAACGTGTAGCGAATCGCGTACAGAGATTATCGTTCCGTGGGAAGGGGATTTTCGTGAGAGCTTCGAGAACAGAGCTTTTGTCGATCGATTGATCACCGCAGACAACGAGCTGAGACAGGGGCAATGTGCTCTCAAGGCCGCATTTGCGGAGCTGATCGACAATGTTGAGTACGTTCCGTTGGTCTACGCTTTGAAGGTCTTCAAGAGATGAAGTTGTCTCGAACGCTTGAGGGATGTTGTCATTTTCGGATTCTAGGAAGCTCTTGACGACTGACTGATCGTCTGGTTTGCGCGGATATCAGTAGACGACTCGTGACGCAAGTGAATCAGCAGATGTAAGCACTTGCGAGAAGACCTCGTCGAGGAATCTCGACGCCGCAAGTCGAAGTCGGAGCAGGATGGAGACATGATGAAAATCGAGGATGACGCGGTTTGGAGACGGCTGCTACAACCGTCGGAAGTGCATGCAAGGAGTTATATAGCGAGGGGGACACCCGGGGCTATGAATCGCAGGTGCTATGATTCACCCAGCGAACGTGTAGCCTTGAAGAAGCTTTGCCTGAAGCAAGGTAGATAGATCTATTGGAAGATCATCATGCATGATAGCACCCCACCTCTCGCCATCCTCTGATTGTTGACTCTGTCCCCAGAGAGGTCTTGGTAAAGGCTTGAAACTGTAGAACGGCCTAAAGGTGAGATCCTGCATATGCAATAGTTCCGGCTCACGAAATCCTTCTTTCGCCCGCGTCCCCTATAAGTTTAGTTCATGGGAGGAGAATTACCATGTCATAGAATAGTCTCCGTTCGCGCAAAGATCCTATCCATCCAATCATTTTCAAAGTGTTATAGGTGTGGGAGTAGCGGCAATTGGAAGAGGTGGATTTCCGCATGGCAGAGCTAGTACCGGGTATGGATGAAAAGATATAGAGGGAAGAGGACGCGAATGGAACAAAGAGAGGTCTCTTGATCTCTGTAATTGATCATTTGATGCATTCAATATTAAGTATGGTATTAAAGAGCGGTTATCCCGGCCTGATTAGTTCAAGTCCCCTCTGGACCCCAGGGCGCCCACCAATCGGAGACCCAATCGGAGACCCAACTTGAGAGCCGCTATCTACTTATACAACTCCACACGCATCCAATAAATCAAGTCTGTGTCGTTGAAAACTTGACTCCCGTAGGACTGTTCGGGCCTGTTGAACACGAAGTTCTTCGAGCGTTGACCTTCGAGCGGGCGTCCAACACTGCTTTTGCCAACTCCTCGTCATGCTCCTTCTGCTCTAACATTCCTCGAATCCAAACCTGGGAGGTCGGAAGGAGTGCGCTGCCTGGGTGGAGAACCACGGTTTTATCGGGTGAGGTTATTCGGAGAATACTGGGAAAGATGCAAAGGGGTTTGATACCCGTTGGGTCGATCTTTCCATCTGGTGGTATGGAGGCCTCCTCGACACCCTGGATATCTTCCGCATGCCATTTCTTGTGGTCGCTAGGGTCAGGCCGCGCTTCGACAACGACCTTGGCATCGTCCTTTTGTGCGGCTTTCCACAGCGTGACCGACTCTTTGATAATACCGAACAAAGCATTTTCAAGTTCCGCCGACTGAGACGGAGTTGTGAGTGGTCGAAGAATTCGGAGGATTTGGTGCACCGTGGACTCGACTTGACGCGATGCCATCACCGCACCACCGCGAGCGTCAATGCCCCGCAGGGTCAGTACTCTCCATGCGCTCTCACTTCGTCCGCCGGAGACGGAAAGGGACTCTGACACGGCTTCCAAAAAATGACCCACCCCTTTGTGGTCTGGGAGACCATCTTGGGGAAAGAATGGGTGCCATATGGAATTGCACAGGCTAACGGAAATGACGTGTCGAACGCCCCTCAGCCTGAGGAACTCGGAAACTTCGCTCTCCCAGATCGGCGTGGACTTAAAGATGGGGTCTAACTTGCTTAATTCTTGATGAACAGCTTCCGAGTCCTGTATCCCATTTTATCTCAATCAGCAAGGGGCGATCAAGATCAGAGATTACGCGGATATTGGCCTACCGCTACAGCCCGTGCCGGCAGCTTCCGAAAGTATTTTAACGATACGTCTTCGACAGCATCAGATATTTGCTGGAACTTCTCCGCACTGAAAACGCATCAGCAGGTGGCCGCTATTGCTTCAGGGGATTGGATCGCACGGACTAGTATTGGACTGGTTGCCCCTCGATAGGGAACTCGGACTTTACTTGTTTCAGCTCCACCCTCAACTTCTCGTTCTCCTCTTCGAGGCTCTTTTCCACCCGAGCATGTTTTATCTTCTTATCCTTCAGCTTCTCTTCGGCAGCCGATAAACTTTGCTTGAGGTTTTCATTTATCGCTGACAGGTTTGCAATCTGGTTCTTCAACTCTTGGATTGTCTCTCTGCTTCCGGCTTCGATTTCGGCTTTCTTCACTTTCGTCGACTTCTGCAATTTGGCTTTCTCGTCCTGGAATTTTCGCTGGTACTCTTTCTCCCTCTTGGTCTCCGCTTGGGTATGCTGCTCCTCTAGCTCCGCTTGCATCGTTCGGCATCTTTCTCTTTCCTGGTTACATGCTTCTTGTCCAGCTTCGAGTTCTCTAATTTCGTGTCGGAGGTTTTCCAGTCGCTCGTCCTCGGCATGGGTCAGTGTCTTCACTTCCCCCCTCAGTCTTTGGATTTCGTTCTCCCTGTCCATTTCCGTCCCATAATCCCCCTCAACCTCATTGATGTCCTGGTTGAATGACGATTCGAAGTATCGCGCAATGCCCGCCAGGCGTTGTAGGGCTCCATTGCAGGAAGCTATTGTAGTGGCTGGGTTCCCGGGCTCTTCGGTATCGCCGTGACTGGCGTCAAGGCCGTTGGGAGATCTGAACTCCTGATCCTTCATTTGATCCGATGTGATTTCTCTGCGCTTCGATGACCCGCCACGGACACCATTCGGGTGTTTGGGCATCGTGTTTTGAGCCTGGAAAGTTCTCCACGTCGTTAGCTACCTTCACACTCGGGAGATTGGAACTTCATCAAAATCCGTTACATCGAAGGAATTCGCTTACTTCTGCTTGAGCTTGGGCCCCACCGAAGAGAGAAGGTTCCGTACGGGTAGAGAGACGACGGAGGAGACCGTTGAACGCGGAGTGGGTCTTCGAGACGGTGCTACGTCTTCTCTCGGTGGGAAGGTGATGATCTGGGATCCGTGGACGCATAGAGCCTCTGAACCAAGCTTCGGGTAGAAGATCAAGGGCGTTCGCGTGGAAAGAGCTCCAAGATAACGTGGGGCAATCCCCGCCAGGCGACTATGGATCTCCGGGGGAAAGTGGCATGGAGGTGTGGATGAAGGTCTAAATTGTTGTCGGCCAACGTGGCACATCGGTGGACTTGGTGCCCAGGACGCTTGGCGTTAAGCCCGCTCTACCAATAGAACAGAGCCAGCCGCATGCTATCTTCCGCCTATGCACAAGATGCCTCAAAACGCCGAGGTCTTCCAGGGTGGTTGATGCGTGGCGTACTGCGACTGGTGGATGTAGGATAACTGCAGAGCTGGTCACTGCGGGGTATCAATCTATGGAACTGGATGCATTCCCTCTCCCGGTTGATTTCATGATCCGAGGCTCGAGAACGTTGCAGGCCCATATCTGTAGGCGTAGAATGTGCTACCGAATGGTTTGTAGGTTGAGCAGAAGCGTCAGCTTTGATCCGGTACGGAGGCGTGGGAGGGCGCTAACGAGATTTGTTTGGCAGGCATTAGCCGACTCCAAGCATACCATTGAAACGACCGTCTTTCGACCTACTCCTTCTCTGAAAGCGGACGTGACAAGATTGTGCTCCTTCCACGCCAAAGGCTATGACATCCAGCCTCATTGATTCCGCGGTTTCTGTGAAGGAGTTCATAAAGAAGCTATAGGTATTGAAGGTTAATCTAAAGCTGAGCAAGCAGAAATTTATTGGTGCTCTCACGGCAAGGTAATTACTCACCTGCTGCGAGACTTCCCGAATCTCCAGTTCGCTCACTGTTTTCGCTTCAAGCTGTCTCAAGCGATCTGGCCACGCACAAAGTTGTGAGTTAAGGTCGCCTACTCTCTTCATCGCCAATTGATTTACTAGTAAGATTTTTGAATGCCCCAATGTGCTACACCAGGAAGACGTGGCACCGTTGCGGCGTGCACTACAGGCAGGAACCGCAATATTGCGCCCGAGCACCCAGAAATGCTACGACAGGAAATCTAAATTCTTGCGGTAATCCTGGGGGAACTGCTGATGGAGGGTTCACCGGAACCTTTTGCAGCAACACAAATTGTCCTTTCACGAAGCTAGGGGGGATGTATACATGCTGCCAATGTCGCAAAACGAAAGTTATGGTCGGAAAATGCGATGGCTGTCAACACACGTGTTGTAATAATTGTACGCCATAAGGAGTGGGATCCTGGCCGCTGAGGAGCTTTGAAACAATGTCTGGAGGTCAAACCTCTGTATTCCACTCTTTAGAAACATGTAAGAATTTCATGATTCGTTGCAGTCCTTGCAAATCACCTTTTTCGCTGTTTGCATCGACCCATTCATTCGTGTAGCCTCCTCCAAAGTCAATGAGCCACGGATTGCTTTCCTTATCAAGAATGATATTTCCTGCTTTCGCATCGCCCCAGCATATGCCAATGCTATGAAGCCGCTTCAAGTCGTTGTAGATCTGCTCACTCCAATTTTCTCTTTGTGTTTGCGGAATTGAGTCGACATTCAGCGACGAGAGGTCGGATTCGAAATGTCCTCGTTGGATGAATTCCATAAGAAATCCTAAGACTAGTTGTTGATCATCTTCCGACACAACGAGGCCTAACAGAGTTGGAATGTGAGGTCGGGGATTCAAATGTGCCTCAGATATCCGCTGTAATGATGATATTTCTCGTTCTACTGATTGCGAAGAGTATCGATGGCCTATAACTTTGACACACATGATCGATCCTAGAACAAGAGTCTTGAAAACCGTGTCTCTTTTCAATGTATCCATTACATTTATTTCGGATGGCTTGAAAGTAGATATATTGACACCGACCGCTTCCCTGCAAAGACTATTTGGTATAGATGTGTGAAGACCTTTCAAAGCGTCGTGTTCACGAACCTCCGCTTTGCCATCAACAGTGCATAATCGGAGCTTAAGCACCTTGAGGTACAATGAGTCATGGAGGGTTGAGGATAGATGCACACTCTCTCGTGCGGCGGCTGTGAATCGTTTGAACCAAGGCTGGCAAAGTCCAGCAAGGAGACCGGTGAGTTCACTAAATATCTGATCCGTTTCTTCGTCGTTTTCCGAAGCATGCAATCGCTCAAGATATTTGCACTCAATGGAACCGCCCGGAGCTTCTACCGACAGTATTACTTCGAAAAGTTTGCCGTCGCACTTGAAGGTAATTTGGCAATCGCCTTGTGTACCGCAGTCGATTGCCACCACCTCATTCGGTCTGGGAAGCTGCGTTAGTACAGCTTCAAAGCCTTCAACTTGTGATTGACACAGAGTCGTCATTGTCGCCATAATGCGAAGATGGCTTTCGACGAAGTCGTGATTAAACAGCTTCGAAGTGGATGACGAGAAATCTCGCCTATTGCTGGTCACGTTTGAACTAGCTTCGCCCCCGCATTAATGTAAGGTACGCCATCCCAAGGATGGAATACCACTAAGCTTGTTCACTACAGTACACCCTCGGTATATGGCCTGGGATGTAAGTTCGTCACAGTAATCCGGAGCATCTACCACCAACCTTGCTCATTCTTTCCCCCAGCCTCGCGGCATTGTTGGAAGTTCAGGGCACCCGACACCACACTGGCGCTGGCATTTCCACGAGCGCAGGCCTGGCCCTCCACGAGTTTTTGATATTGTTCCGCCTCCGCCAGCGTATTCTCAGACTTGCACTCGAATTGGAGAAACACCCACACCACACCCAGGGACAGAGATCCCTACCCCCTACTCTGACTAGGCCGATATCGATAGGTTTTGGAGACAGTCATAGAAAGAGCTTAGATTACATAAAACTTGTACATTTAACGAAGGTCTTACAGGAATGATGTTTGAATCAATACGTATTTCATCTTCAGATACATGTGGTCGATTAGACATAGGAGATTCGTGCCAAGACCATGCCTGGTGGGGTGGACCACTTTTTGTGTACACCACGGCTGGTGGGTTGGACCACGCCTCGTGGGGTGGACCATATTTGGTGTGCACCACTGCTCGCGGGTACGTCCACCCATTTTCTTGCTGTTGCAACACCTTCAGTCATCCTTCCGCACCAGCATCCGTTTCTCGCTTCCAACATCCACTTCCGGCTGCAAAAGCTCCTGGCAACTCCTCGACAGCATCGTCAATTCGTACAACAACAAGGCGCGCTCATTCCGCTACATGGAGTTTCCACTCCTGGGGTATACCCGCATACTGATGCCGTCCCAGTAAGTCTGCGATGTCGTCTTTGAGAATCTCAAGCTGATCTTCTAGCTCAGAAACAGTCAACTTCCTTACACACATCGCAAGGAAAGCATAACCCTTGGCACCAGAAGCAGTGTCATAAGTTCGAATTATGAAACTGAAGTACCGTTGTAACTAGTAATAGCATTTATCCTACTTTCTGAAACGACCAATCTCAGGCCCTCTCTCAATATGGCTTTCGAGATTCCTTCCCTCATCAAGCGCACGGAGAATGCCATCTTTGAATGTGTTAACGTGTTTAGGAATCTTATCGCAGCGCCCAAGCTGCAGACAGGCTTGCCAGACGATTTTTCCTGGCTAGCTTTCATTGTTGGCGTAATACCCTTTCTTGCCTCTTCCTTTGATACATCTTCACCATGTCATTGCCCCTTGCTCTGTCGGCGAGTCCACTGGTTTCATTTCCTTGCGACTTGTCACGTTTCAGAGCGGGCGTAAGAGGCTATCTACCGGACATGCTTCTAATAAGTCACTCTGAGCATCGACAAGGGCCTGTATGCTATAGGACCTGCAATATATTATCGAGCGCAACTGGCTGGTCAAAACGTATTCCCAACGATCAGCCTACACCAAGGATGCTTCTGTCAAGAGAGCAAGTATCGGCATTGTTTATCTCAGCTTCCTCAACGTCGCTACTATAAAGCATTACTCATAATGCTAAATAAGTGTGATGCAACACCAAATCTCTCAAAATTCATATGGCTTCCGAAGTCTCAGCCGAATCAGACCTCCGGTTCGACAAGTCCTTCACCTTTGAGTCATGCGGAACTTCACGGACCGTGTGATCAAAGTCTTTGGGCAATAGATTGACAGGCAACGGGTAAGAGGCTTTCTAAGCTCGAGTCAGCTCAAAGATCGATACATCAGGTTCATACGTACGATTTCTGTTATGCTGGGAGGTCACCGTTCGTGATCGGTTGATCGATAAGTATAGTACTTTCCATTCTTGCGGATAATCATTGCGAGGTCGGTGTGACATAATCGCGCCAACTGATCTGCTTTTTTCACCAAGTTGGATTTTCTCCTAGTGAATTGTTGTGTCTTTGCTTTTGCTCCGTAAGGCATATTGCAAGATGCTGACTTCGAGACAGGATAAAGATGGGACGTCTCTTATAGAAGTTCGAGCAAACTAACGAGACTATCTTTGCCTTAAATGTGAATGAGTCGAGAGCCTTCAGTTTTGGCGTGTCACCTCAAGCCAATTCTGAATGCCCACCCCAATCCAATTCTGGCACCCTGCACATCCAAGGGGGACGTTTGTGGTCCCTGTCTAAATTCTCAATGGCATAAAACACCCTATACTTCCCAGAGTCTCCTACTCCAGAATCCCGGAAACTATATAAATCTAAAAGTTATATAGGAGCGGAGAACTCTGGAGGTAGGCTGATTAGGGGCTTCGAGGGACCGCTGAGGGATTGTAGGCGCAGCTCTAGTAGCATAGATATTGCTTGAGAACACATGTCTCTGACGGCACATGTTCACCGTCAACTGGATACTTCACCAATTGCCGAACGGAACGCACGAGTTAATTTCTATCTTTAGCTTCAAAGCCATATCTCCAAGAATCCCGTTGAGACTGAGGCGGGTGACATTAAACCAGACGTAAGCATTTTCGGCCCGGGTGTGCCAACGATTCCGATAAGAGGTATTTAGTAGTTTCTCGTCTTGTAAACACTTTCTTTCTTATCTGCCTCGACGTGCACGTCGGAATCTAGTACTTTCGAGTATCTTACATAAGAGTACACTCGGTGCCGGACTTTGACTTCTCGGCGAGTATTCTTTCCTGCGCTTCTTGCGTGTGTTTGCGACATGCGCCCCGCTGTTGCCCTTCCTCCATGATGACGATAACGGTCTCGCTCCCACATAGCCCGATCCAGTCCTCGTCTTTGACGAGGTATGAGCAGCCAGTTTCTATTACCCGTCCTTGACCTTCGATGAGGAACGCGCCGCGGAGTAGGAATATCTGGCAATCGCGGAAATATGGCAAGCTGACCCTAACCGTGAGAGGAAAACCGCTCGATCCACCCGAATTGTAGTGAACCTGATCTGGCACTGGCCGGTCATACTGTTTGAGACACTTATTAGGTCTTTGCACGGCGAACGTAAGCTCTTTTCGACTTTACCTCAATCATTACCGCCTTCAAAACCTGCTTCCTATCATTGGGGTCAAGCGAATCCCAGAATTCTCTTCCCCGTTTCGGAATAATCTGTCGAACGGCAGGCATTACGTTTTGGACCCGAATGAGTCTCGATTTACCTAGGGGAATTTGCACCTTTTGATATCGTGCGTAATACAGTAGCTACCAAGTGGGGTGCTGAGGGGTTTGTGGCTGTGCCATGTGACTGCGCTTTGTCGCCATGATGTGGCACAGGCAGAGGCGTAAGTGGCTTCGTACGTTAACCGTTACATTATATATGCAAGTAGATTCTATCTACCTATTTTACTACAGTATTTTCATTGCCAATTAAATTTCTCAATTAAGATAGTATCATATAATCTGTGCTGTATCCAGCACATAAAAACAACTCCTGAGATTCCATCAATCCTAGGTAGATGGATACATAGTTAGTGTCGAGGACAGCCGCCTAGACGCCCGCAACTACTAGGATAACGTGATGGATACTGTACCTGGGAGAATGTATTTGGGAGGGGAACGGGAACCTATAGGGTTGGGGGGAGGGCTTATAATTGGTAGGGTCCCAGAATAGGCGGGGGACTCCCACCCCATTTCCAGCCATCGTAACTCCTTGAAACTGTAGGCGTGCTCGTAAACTTTGGGCTGTGAGTATATTCAGTACTCGTAGCCAATTCTCCGCTAGTCGAGCTCCATCCCTCACCGGATCGTATTTTAGAAATTCTGTGTTGCGCAATACGGCACCTATATCACATGACGTATAATGCGCGCGCACATTGTCAATCACGTGACTACCCCAACGACAGCAAGGCCGCCAGAGCTTCAATGCCTCTAATCCTTCCCATCTGTATCTTCGATCAACTGGAGAAGCTCGGCCTTGATTTCGCCAAAAAGAACGATGCTGAGTCGTTGGCATTTCTCAACCGACTGATTTTATTACACCTGGAGGCAGAAATATAATAACATGCCATACGCAGCAAAAGCCAAGTCGTAACAATTCACTAGAAGGAAATCAGGTTTTGTGAAAAAAGCAGATGAGCTGGCACGCTTATGCCACACGGATCTTGCACCGAAAAACTTCAAAAATCTTCAGTATATACATCGCATTTAGAACGACAACGTTTGATCGGAAACTTCTTAAAGTTGGGCAGAATATTAATTCTGACGTTAAAGAAAATGATCAAACTGACATGAAACAAGGCTATGGCGGGTATGGTAAAAGACGTGATTGGTCCGTATATCAGTGTTACCAGAAACAGTCAATGCAATGCTGCTGCCTGGAGAGTAGTAAATTAAGACCGCGTAGGAAAGTGTATGCTTGCTGTGAGCCCAAGCATGTCTATACTCTCCGTCAACCTCTTTTTCTCCTGCGCCATCTGCTTATTCTCCTACCGTAGCCTCTTCAGCTCAGCTCGTAGAGTAGGATCTGATCCCTCTTCGGCTCCCCTGTGTACTCCCGTGTCCTTTCTCTTCCGTTTGCTCCCGGTATGCTGCGTGAGATCCACCGATGCGTCCTGGGTGAGCAAGGCAGTAGCAGGCTCTTCCAAGTGAGTGTGTCGTATGTGCTCCTTGAGGTTCTCTGGCCGCGCGAAACTTTTCCCCGAGCTACGTTTGCAGGTCTCGTGCGGACAGAAGAACAGTTCCTCAAGATAACTTTTTTCCGATGCATCTCACGCTCGTGCCTGAGTAATCCGCCCGAATACGTAAACCTTGACGCTTTATACATCCCAACTCTTTGCATCTATAAGGTCGTTCATGTTTATCCATATGTTTTCTGGTCTCAGCGTCAGCGGAGATGTTTCGCCTTAACTATCAAAGGAGATACTCACTTCTATTCACAATTACCATCAAACGTGACGGCCTCTCCACAATTGACATGATCGCAGTAGAGCTTGCCTTGCGCTTTTTAAGCGCATGACGTGCGTATTTCTGTACGTTAAACAAGCCCGCTGAATGGAGATCTGATTGTGGGTTACTAGAGGACGAGGTCGCTGGAGTGCTACAGCCTGTCGATGAAGTCTTGCGATCAGGCGAACTTGGCGTGCTAATCCTTTCGCTCATGTTAGCTTTTGCGATCGACGTGGGTGAGATTTTCCGGCAAATCCGATACCTTCAGAATAAGCAGGATAAACACTGGTTATATACATCTCTACAGCACGGTGACAGCCTGATGCCAGCCTGATGACTTCCAGATAACTTCCTGATGACTTGAAACACCTCTGTGCCGCGCAACGCCTCACTCCTAGTGGCAGTGCTCTCGCTTGCCTCTTGCAATTTATTACATTCACGCGCCACTAGCCGTCTGCAATCACCACATTTGACGTTGACTCGTGACGTCGCATTCCTTATTGATACGCACGGCGGTGCTGTTTTAAGGGGACTGGTGAAGGTAGACCGAGTTTTGATTCTCTACTATTTGTCCAACTGCTAATACGTTTATCAAGAGGAGATAAAGCAGAGAAGGAAAACATCTTTCTCCTCCCCTGCCTGATCAAATTTCATTGACACCGTGTAGGAAACTGCATGCTTGCTGGGAGGCCAAATGGATCAGCATCAAGCACTGGACCGTAAGTCTTCAATTTCTGATTCGTTGGGATAGAATAAGGTGCCCATGAATCATCTGGTTGCAGCATTGTCGTAGGCTGCACCAGGGACTGAGATCTACTGCCCATCGGATACGCCTGGTCTGGAAAAGCAGGCTGTTCGGGAAATGAGTCAAGGTAGAGAGACGGACCGGCTGAGTGATCGCCTGGGTCTTGGCCATCGATTGTATCTGCATATGCGTCCGCTTCGTACTCTTGCTCTGTAATCAATCTCTAATTAAAACAGCTCTTTGGATGTATGAAGTAAAGGGAAGAACGTGGAGGGAGGGGTTTAGCTTACCGAGTTGCTTCATGTGAGTTGGAAAAACCCGTGGCGATGGAGAAGCGGGTTCTAATGGAGTTGATTTATTCGAATCGTTCGTGAAACACGGGCTTTGAGCCTCAATAAGTCTTAAACCGAAGCAGATTGTCTGGTTTCAGGGTAAGGCGTTCTTTGAAGCTCGGTCTCAACGTCTATGCCTGCAAGGTTGATGAGAATTTGAAGGATAGGTTGACTGGGACTCTTACCTTTCTCCAGGAGTATACGCTCAAGCAGAGAATTCTTGTATTTCAACATCAGGTAAACTTCTACTGTCTCTTGCAGTTCTGCTAGCCTCTGATCTTTACGCTTGATGTCGTTTTCCAGTTGCGTGATGTACTCCGTCCGGCGCTCTGTGAAAGCAGCTTGAGCTTCACGGTTTTTCTGCTTGCGTTCCTCAATCGATGCATAAATCTTTGAATTTTGGTCAGCTCAATTGAATACCAAACACCCTAAGCATGAAAATAACCGGTTTCCTTCCACCCTTGCGCTTTTGCACCGGGAGATTCTCTGCAATGATAGCCTGTTCATCTGATGCCACTGGGGATGACACTGTTGATGAGGATAGCTGCTCCCGTGAACGGACTGATTTTAGCATACTTGCTTAGCTGTCGTCTGCCAACAAAGTTTCCCCGAAAAGACAAGCACCAGTGCTGTGATGCGAGTCAGATTACGCGCTTGACGGAGCATTACAGCTGTTTATATGATGTGTCATACAATTGAAGCTGTCCCTTGGTAGACAATTAGTCAATTGTATTTACAGCAGACCTCAATGAGAGTCTCCGATGCCAGGCGCTGACGTATGCAACAATGGGGACCAACGTGTCACCGTATCCAACATGAATGATAGTGTGTCGAGACATCCAATATGGATGCCACAGTATTGACGCTAATGCCGTACCGTTGATCATCCTCCCTTGCCATCGGATCGGTCATCCTATAGGGGACTCTGAAGCAGAGAACTAGATTGGCGGATTCTCAAAGTGGCTGATTAGCCCTGGAAAAGAAGCCTCGGGTATTCAATGCAGCGCTCACGTTCGAAGTCTTTGGTGTTGACGTCCGATGGCAAGAAAAGGGGGAAGGTCAGGCCATTTAGCGTTATTGTGGCCAAAACCAGTGGACGACGATTCTCAAGCGCACTGTGCCTTGAGTGTTCCAAAGTAATAAGTATAGTTCTAGTGATATTACAGACAGCTATCTCAGTCATACAAGGCCTTAAGGCTTTCCAAAACCCAAGGCGTGCTTCCATTTAATCACCCGCAGATACAAGCCAAGAAATGACGCAGGAGCCCAAGCCCTCTGGTGGAGGAGCCGGACTGAGCCAACACCGCCTCCATATCATAAGATGCGAAAGAAAACACCTCCGCTAAAACGGCATCTCCATGAAGGGTATATTGTTGAACGTAAGGAAACAGAAAAGGAAGCCCCGGTTGTGCTTTCATCTGAGCCCGAAAGGCAGCATAATGTTGGTCGGGATTGATGAGATTGAAGTAGGTTGGCAAGA
>JAABUH010001495.1_pt1 | contig 25807 bp, 33 predicted proteins | sample 5559121 | NCBI WGS metagenome assembly JAABUH01 (sample SAMN10711871, study PRJNA513364) | rock metagenome | isolation source: Antarctica rocks | place: Antarctica: Victoria Land, Battleship Promontory nord | collected 2015-12-28
TCCTTCTAGCGGCTACATTCAGTCCTCGCTAGATTCGCGGCCTCGGTTACCTCGTTGAGTCTTGTCGACTCAAGTCGTCAACCTCATCGAGCATCCCGTCCAAGGTTGTGTGATCGGGCAATTGATCGGAGACAGAGTGGAGCTTCGTGACAGTTACCTAGCTTCGCCGTACTTGATCTACCCCCTGCACTGTTTAGCCTACGCTGCTCGACCGGCACTTAACTCGGCTACACCCACTCGTGTCCTCGAGTTATTCAAGCTAAGTTTGACAACGGTAGCCTAACTTCGCCGAAGCCAAGTCAACCGTCGCCGATTCCAGGAGCTGAGCGTCGGGCCATACTGCTGGTCGACGTTGCACCGTGACAATATCCCTCAACTGGGGAACCCTACTCATACTCTTTGTCTACATCTACTGCCTCAACCCGGAAGCCCTTTCTTGACACAAACTCAAACATCTTGGGACCGAAACCATGACCAACACCAAATGACTCACGGTAAACCATACACCCTACACTGCCGGGTTATATACGAATCTCGTGAAAGGCGCATGTCAAGGCTGGCATAACGCTAAATGGTAACCGGCCAATGTAGGTAATCCTTAGGTCTTTGTAGCCCGCCTAACCCTTCAAGCAAAAGGTAGCAATGACGAGGAGCTTGACTGATGCTCCCAATCCCGGTTATATAGGCGCCCCAATGTGAGGTAACTGTACCAACGATTTACGATCGTGGTAAAGGCGCCTAGAGTTCCGTGTGATTGGATAGAACCTCTGTGTCACGTCTTATTAACACTGGTAATCCCTATACTTCCGGCTTTCAAGCTCCAAACTCCACTCTCGGTAGTCTCTCACCCTCGTCACTCAAATCCAAGCGATCCTTCATGGCTGGACGGATCGTGGGTTCGACAGGATCTACTACATCACATCCTCCAGCGCCACGAACATACGGATGTCATGGGGAGACATAATGAGCCGCCAGACCTGACGAGATGTCCAGGTGGATCTCGACCACTCGGTCCTTCCGATGGGCATAATGGGAGGTCGCCCGACGTCTCGCTCATTCCCCATCACTCTCCGTTCACCTCACCGTCATCGATCGACAATCACTCTCAGCTCTTCAAGATGTAAATTCAAGATGAAAGACTTTTGGATTCGTTTCGATCCAGACAGGATCTCACGCAAGTACCAATATACCATGAGAACCGAAGACAAAGAAGATTTACGAGATGATATCGGAAAAGCACTTCACAAGGCGGACAGTAGTTGCGAGTCAGTCTAATTTGGCCGGATCTTCCATTCATCCATCAAGTACGACCTCACTTGTACCGTCGATGTGAGCTCCTCCCCGATTGAGTTGGTCCCCAACTGAGCTAAGAAGCCGAATCAGAAGCCAGCTTTCGCTTTACCTCCTAGCTTCCTGTCAGGGGGTATCCGAAGGCGTACCGGTTTATCAGGATGGCTTGGTCATCTGAGCTGAGATCCGAGGAGTGACGGATCAAAGGAGGCATTCTCGAAGTTGATTCAGCGACATCGGTGAAATCCTGGAGAGTCAGGGTCGGACACCACGTCCGCCGAAACTGCCTCATGAACAGTGGCGAAGGTGAAGTGAGGAAACTGTCTTGATATAAACGTCAACGATAAGGTATGGCTTCATACGTTTCTCCTCGAGATTCCGCTACCCGTTCATGTCTCGCTTTCTTTCCAAGTCTTCCTCGTTCTCGTTCACCTTCGTCTCCGTCCTTGCTCCACTAAGAAGTGACGTAGGTGTCTTGCGAGCTTCTCCTCACTCGATGTCCAGTCATCACAATCCGGATCCCATGTTAGGGAAGAAAGCCATGAGTACCAACCCCGTGATCGTGACACCGCCCCAGTACTTTGGCGGAAACGAGAATGGCGGTTCCTGATATGAGGTATCAGCCTTTAATCTTCTTCAAGTGAGACACCCACTTGCCTTGATCGTCCATTGAAGGTCTCTCTGATGCTCAAGTGGAAGATCCGGCCATAGTAGACGGTCTCACATCTATCGTCCGCCCGTTGGATCGCTTGAGCCACTTGGCTTCGAAGATCCATATCGATTTCTGGAATGACAGCTTCCCATGCCTTTGGAATGAGGAGTGGTCTGCATCTCTTATGAAGGTAGACACTGCCGGAGTTAAAAGAAGGGCCGTTGTACCGAGGAATTTCGATCAATGACGGTCAGGTGAGCGAACGCCAGGCGATCTCGTAAATTGCGGATCGTAGAGAGTGCGTTGTCGAGGTACAGCATGACTTACGTTTTCAGGAAGATCAGCAAAGCCGGTTTCTGGGGTTTGCCGGGTGCTGTACGAATCTAGGACTTGGTCGAGGAGACCATGTCGCATGATCGGACCAAGAATAGCTCGTCTCCCTTGGGGTACAAGTGGAGGAGAATATCGGCGAAACTGTCCAGAGAGAGGCATCCGAGGTTGGCCCTTGGTGCTTGGAAGCCGGATGTATCGGGATCGCCGGATGCGATGAGAGGAGGCTGAGGTCGAGTCCCAGACTCGGAGCTCGACGAGATTGCCGATTGCCTCTTTCGCCAGGCGGGAGTAGGGAAGAAGATAGCCAGAAGGGGAGGATACGAAAGACGATGACTTTGGAAGCGCGGCTATCGATATCGTTTCTCAAGATCTTCGCGAGAAAGGTGATAATCAATGACTGAGAGATCCTTCCGGTCGACCTGAGTTGAGCGAAGTAGTCCGAGCGCGATCAGCATCGCTTGATGTCTATCGCGCGCAGCAGATTGTACGGTGGTTCCTGCACTCAAGTCCCCCTCGATGATCTCAAGCCTCGCCGCCGACTATACTTGGCCTTGGCTTACGCTCGGATCGTTTTCTTCCTCTTTGCCATCCTTTCCACGGCCCTCTGCCAGCAATCCCGCCTAGGATCCCATTTCAGACGATGGATCCAGCCATTACCTCCATTCGTTGCATACGTTCCTTCGCGCCACAATCGGTTTGGAAGGTGAACCGGATTCCTCTATTTCGAGCATTCAGTCTAGTCACCATCCAGAGTAAAGGGATCCCACCTTTGATGTGAACTCTAGATCCGTCTCGATGTTTGCCGGGAAGATCCGGCCGAGGTAGAATATCTCCTTCGTTCGAGAAGCGAAGGTTTTCGCCTGTACGATTCTGGATCGCATGTCATGCCGATTCTTCCCCAAATCTTTTCCGAAATCTTCGAGGACGGTCTCTGCATTGCAAGACATCTCAGGGGGTACCGCATCCAGACCATGTCGTATAATGGTAAGACGTACGGTCGAAGAGGGTGATTGAGCGAGAATTCGGACGATCCGCCATATCGCCCAGTCGAGACAGGCAGTACTCGAGTAGTCGAGATCCATGGTGATTTCGGATCCACCCGTCGTGTGGAGTCCATATTACGATGTAGCAGGGGTGGTCCGCCTCCGAAGTCGCTAGAAGGATACCTGCGACTTTGGATATGATCTACTACGCTCTGTCGCATCCATGGCGAACCAAGGGGGTTGTGGGACTCGAGCGGGCCAAATACTTGCGCATATCGACCTGGAGTGAGTTGGTCGACTAGGCTATTGGGAGCGGCGAAACCGGATGTACATTCTTCGCCGGTCCAGGTGAGAGGTGACTTTGTTGCGGCATGCCATACACGGAACACTCGACGACGGTCACGGCTCTTAGAAAGGGAGTCTAGTCTGCCGAAGTCGGAGGTGAGGAGTTTGGGATCGCAGTCGGGCAGTCGGATGACATGTGTAGGTTTCACATCGCTCAAGGAAAAAAACAAGCAAAGCAGGAAGAGTTGGATGATAGGTCCGAATGAGGATGATGGATAGATCTGGTCCGTAAAGAGGTACCCGAGTAGACCTAAACGACCGTCCACTGACCTGCCTCGTACCATATCCCTGACAATATAACTAGCCACCTCAAGACAACACCTCCACCGGTACCAGTCCTTTTGTAGCTCGTTTCCCCGCCTCCTCCACCCTAATCTGCTCCTCGGCAATCCTCCTCGCCTCCTTCTCCCTCCCCTCCAGATCCTTCCTCATCCTCATCTCCTTTCTCTCCTTAGCCGGCCTAGCCCTCTGCCTCCTCTTATTCAAATGTAATCTCTCCAACCTAGTAGTCAACTCCATCTCCCTCCCTTCCCATTCCCAAACCTCCCTCTCAGGTCGTTTCTCTTGTCCTTTAGCGTAGATCACCTCTTTCATAGCTTTCTCTCGCGAGGCGAGGACATCCTTATACTCGATCGAGATTCGACCTGGATGTTCGCCTGATAAGAGTCGGTCCCAATGAGATTCAATGTTCCAGCCAGAGGATTTCGAGATCTTCTGGAGAGGTGGAGAGAGATGCCATTGGAAGGTTGTTTGGGTCTTCGAGGTGGTATCGGAACGGACGGGTTTGATAAAGATGAGGTTTTGGGATTCCAGGACTGGGAGGATACGACGTTTCAGGAAGCTAGATCATATGAGTTCGGGGAACCATTGTTTTAAACGATTCACCTACTTTGCGGAGACGAAAGGATGACCGTCTGGCACTTTAACGACCGCTCTCTCACCCCTTTTCCCCTTGGGTGTGGGTACATTCCTGCTGGAAGAGCTTGATGATGCGGTCGAAACGGACGAGGAAGGTGACGAAGCTCCATCCTGCGGTTTGTGTATCGCCACCCCTTCCTTTAGAATCTCTTGGAAATGTCGAGGCTGTTCCGATAGGATCTGTCGGACGAGTCGGAAAGCCGGGGGGAGGGGTGCGTTCAACTGAGCCATGTGCGACATCGTCCACTCAAGTACCACAGTTTTGTTTGAAGAGCATTCTTCCTTAGGAATGAAAGAGTGTTCAGTCACGTGATCTCGAATCAACCAAACACTTTGGCAACCCAAATGTATATCCTCACTACACTGACCTAACCGAGCGACTCCAAAGCAAAATGCACCTCCTAGGTCACCTCCTCCCAGACCACAAACCCGTCCTCGTAAGTCGCTTCCGAAAGATCCATTCCATCGCTCGCTGCTGTCAAGACTCACGCCACACGCCTCGCTTAGATCGCCCTCCAATCATTTTACGGAATCTCAACATCCACATCACACCGACTCCTTGCTCGGCTCCAGATAAATTCAGGTTGCTTGGTATCTCAACTCACCGAACCTCAGGTCACTTCCTTATCTGCATACTTGTCTAGTCCTGCTACTTCTCCGAGACCGGCTCCGACACCTTTGACGGTTCCTGGAGGGAGTGAGACGATACAAGGAGGAGCAGGTGGAGAAGGAGGAGCGAGAGGAGGGACCGACCCTATGGATGGATTGAGGATCGAGACCGATTTGAAGAGGAGTATGTTGGCTGATATTCAACATCATCGGCAGGTTGCTTCGTACAGGGGGAGAAGGTGGGTCTACTTTCCAGCTGGAGCAACCATATCTTGACCAGTATGATGGGCAGGATTGCGCAAGGTTTACCTGTTCGAGGACAGAGGACCAAGACGAATGCCCAAACTGCCAAGAAGCTGAATCGGATAGAACGGCGGCGGTACTCAACGTAATATCATCCCTCCTGTCGGTCCAAAGCATACCAGCTAACAGCGTCACACAGAATAGCCTTCCCTACCGCAGAGTTTTCTTCACCCATCCTATCCTTAGTAGCATCCCGTAGATTAGGATGGTGACAATGGTATACATGACGAAAAATGCTCAAATTGCACAAATGCCCAACCTCCACAGATCCTACTTACTACTCCTCGTCGCCCATACCGCACCAATAATCACAACGCTCAGCGCTCCAATCGCCGCAGGCAGAGCCATATCCTTTGGCAAAACCCCGAAAAGGAGTTCAGGTACGCCAGGTGTACCAGGACTAGGACCGGCAGTGTGCACCACACCCTTCGTCCCGAAAGTCGGTTCGATCGCTGGATCCGCACTCTTCTCCTCCATCTGCTCCTCTTCCGCTTCCACACCTTTGATCTCGTGCTCCACCTGCTTGAGTTTTTGCACTGCCTTGTCACCGCCCAGATCCCTCGCTGCGTCCTCCCATACCTTGCCACCATCGATGAGAAGTACGACCCGGTCTGACTTCTGGCCCCGCGCAATCCGCACAGCATCGCTCACGTCGCCGTCAGCGGTAATAGTAACGAGATCGCCATCGTCGTCCGTGTAACTGAGGGTAAAGGCGTTCGGATCGGGAAGGTGGACGGTGTCACCTTCAGTGGCTCCTTCGGCAGTGAAGAAAGGGTCATTGACGAGCTTTCCAGCGACGATATCCCGAAGAAGGTCATAGCTGTCATGACGGGCTTGGAAACGGTGTGTGCGGCCTGAAGGAGTACGGAATTTGAAGATGTACGTCCCGTCATCGACAGGCAAAGGAGCTGGAGCGACTGATGATTCGCCTCCTTGAGGGGATTTGCCAGATTCAGATACGTTCTCATCCACTGCAGAGGCTGAATCGTTTGGCATCACTTCGGAGATGGGCGATGTCAGGCTCGAGAGACCACGATTGTGCATGCTTGGCTTGAAAGGAGTGTCTGGTCGATCGCCCTGAGATGCGACGGATGCCGCATCGTCGTCAACGGCGGTGTTTAGCGTGTCAAAGAATTTGCCCCACATCGGGCCACCTTCGGTAGACCGGTCGTCGTTCATTGTCTCGATCTGCGGCGATCAGCCTTGAGTACATCAAGAGCTGCCTGGCTTACCTGCTCGAGGGTGGCGTAGGTGAGCTTCAGCACGTCGACGATACCGATAAGCCTTCCATCCGCCTCGACAACAGGCAAATTGAGGTAATGACCATCTGCGATTCAGCTATGTTCCACACCGCCAACTCACTGTGCATCTTCTTCAAAGCGTCCTGCACAACCATAGTAGGCGGAGCAGTATCGGGATGTGGCGTCATCACCCGCACAACGCTGCACCTTGAGGCATCGAGTCCAGCGGCAATGACTCGCAGCACGATGTCTTTGCTTGTGAAGATACCCGCGATCTTGGGTATCGACCCGTCACTCATGCCTGAGACACTGCTCCCAGGTGCCTCCATGACGCACACCGCCGTTGTCCGGCGTTCCTTCATCAGCTTCGCGGCGTCTCGCACACTCGTTCGCGGCGAGACGGTCGGAGGGGAGTTGCGAGTATCCATGATGGAGGTGAGATCGGGTTGAGCCATGCGGTCACGCAATGCGTCGACATAAGCCATCATGGCCGTTGCCTGAGGGTTGCCGGAGAGATTCGGACCGAGTTCGGACTGAACACCCGCAAGGGCGGCGGAAAGCTGATTAGTCGCGCTGGATCCTCGTTCGACCTTGGCGAGGGCCTCGTGAAAGACCTTGGTGATGTCGAGGAGACCGACGATATCGCCATCGTCATTGCAAACGGGCTGTCATCAGCTCAATCCGAGCTCGTGCACTCACAAGATGCCTGAAACCCCTGCTGACCATGAGCTGAAGCGCTTCGGTTGCACTCGTGGAGTCTCGCGTGACCATCGGGCTTTTCGTCATGATCTGGGCAACCGTCGTTGTCCTTGGGTCGAGCGCTTCAGCGGTGACCTGACATCAGCTTTGATCGTCAAACGCGACTTACCCTAAAAGCAAGATCCTTCGCGGTGAAGATACCGCTCAACCCCTCCTCGTCATCAACCACTAAGACACAATCCGTCCTCTTCGCGGCACACAGCTGACTCGCATCCGCAACGCTCATGCTTTCCGGTACTGTCAACGCTGGACTAGGCCTCAACCCCGCAACAGTCCCCTTCTGCGCCTTCTTGGTCATTCGCTGTTTGTGAGATTGAGGTCCGCCTGAACCCGGTCGTTTCCTTGATAGCTCATTCTCGATCTTCTTGCGCAAAGACTTTAGTTTGCCAGCGAAGTTCGTCGATTCGGACCGCGGTATGTTAATGTTGGAGACGGTAGAGTGATATCGTGGGCGAGAGGGTTCGTCAGCAGATGGAGAAGTAGCGGGAGCAGGGGCAGGACCGGCAGGACCGCCGGGGAAAGGGACGGATTTTTTGAGTGGGTTGGATAATTTTCGTCCATGTTTGGGTGGTACCGGATCAGTCGTCGGCGGGTCCATGACAGGTGAGGGCGAGCGTATGGAGCCGGGAGGAGTTGCGAGGGGTATTTGAGTCGTCATGGGAGGTTGCAATATTGACGAGGAGGTGGAGAGGCGTTTGGAGGATATCGAGTCGGCGGGATGGGATGAGACATTGCGAAAGAGGAAGTCTGAGCATAAGACATCGTACAGGAATGATTGGGATCAAAGGAATAGATGCGATGGGGCGACGATGGCACAACAACAAAGGAGAGCGGAGCAGATTGAAAACCAAAGACGCTATCGTCGGCTTCCTTCCGTGCCTCTAGCCACCTAGCCTTTTCGATGGGATACCACGTAATACACAGAGCATAAGGGAGCATAAGGTCAATCGATGACAGGCAATGCTTCCCGCATCCTCGTCAAGACCTTCCCACATCGCGTAATCAATATAGCACGATCTGAATGTAGCGATGCGAGACACTGATGAAATGATGAAATTGCACTCACCTCATCCCGCTTGCTCTGCTTCCGCCTAGTATCCGTAGCAGGACTCATCCCGTTCATACTGGGCGACTCGGTGATGCTATTGCCGCGATTATGAGAGGGTCTATTGTTGGAAACGGGTATGCGGGACATGTAGCTGAGACAGCGAGAAGAAGGTGTTAGTCCTGACCAGTAGTAGTGATGTTTGTTCTACTTCAGCAGAAAGTAAAATCAAAGCGTTGACGCAACGATGACGCGACGCGCAGAAACGTGTCGGACGTGTCGGGGGCTTGACGTGGATTAGATGCAGCGAGTATCAGTTACACCTATACCCCTCGTTGTAGATTGACTCTCGACTCGAAGGCTTCTAAAATGAGCTTGGTGAGCGCAGAGTTTGTTTGGACCGAAGTCCATACTGACAGCGATGGCCAAGCTTCCGCCCGAGGACGAGGACACTGACGGTGTGGAAGTCGCATGGGGTGAGTTCTGCTACAGCTTCAATCTTAAACCATATAGAGGACCAACAACGGATCAACACCTTCTCAAAGCTCAACAACCGACTCTCCGATATCCAAGATCAGCTCAAAGTTAAGCAGGTCAGCTGCCAACACGATGACAGCTTCAAAGCTAAATCAAAGGTTTCGTTGCCGACGGGACCACTCAGGAAGAAAAGGACTATTACGATGACCTTTCGACCGAGCTGGAGCTAGCCGATGATGATCAACCTGTCTTGTACAAGATGGGCGAAGCGTTCTTCCATCTTTCCTTGCCAGCTGCGAAACGGCAATTGAGGGGTGATATGACGCGGTATGAGGCGGATATCGACGGTTTGAGGGGAAGAGCTGAGGAGTGTGAGATGGGGATGAAGGAGTTGAAAGTCCTGCTGTACGTATTGTTGTTCGAAAGTGAATGCTCTAGCTGATGAGAGTAGCTATGCGAAGTTCGGGAAGCAGATCAACCTCGAAACCACGCCGGAATAGCTTCGCAGCCAAATATCAGAACTCGAATTTATCATGCATATTCATTCCCCATCATCCTTGACATTCGCTTCTTCCCTGACATTCGCTTCTTCCCTCTCAACTTCGCCTTCCCCGTCGTCCTCACCCTCCTTCTCCCTCTTCTTCTTCCGATGCTTCTTCGCCCGATTTACCTTCCTCAACCGGATTTTCGCTGCCCTTAATTCCTCATTCGCATACATCCCAGCGACTTTCGCCTCCTGCATCTTTTTCGCCGCCTTCCCCTCAACCTGCCCGTCGCCTTCTTTCGGCATCGAAGGTGATGATTGCGTTCCAGGTACAGCACCGGTCGTACGCAGGAGATCGAGCCTCTCGCGTAAGATATGTCTAGCAGCAGTCCGATTCTGCTCCCTCGATCTGGTGGGTTGGGCTTGGACACGTATACCGGTAGGTAGGTGGACGAGACAGACGCTGGAGTTGGTCTTGTTGATCGCTTGTCCGCCTGGTCCGCTTCCTATTCCCTCTTCAGCGATGATATTTCAAGCATAATGCGAAGGACATACCCCGCACAAACTTCTCTTCAATCTCGTGCTCGGGAACGTCAAGGATTTGGTGTAGAGATAGCAGTTTGTTCAACTTCTTCATGGAAGTCGGAAGATGGGGTCGATCCGGTGCTTGCTAGACTTCAATATGAGCTTTAGCCACATGAAAAGCAGGAGCGCGAACGGCTAGTTTTGTGATAGGATCCACTTGATCCACCATGATTCCGTCATCTCCGAAATCTGAAGATCGATTCTCGTCGAAGTCCTCATTGTCTAGCATGAAATCCTCAGAGACATCATCCTGCGTTTCTTCGAGAGATGAACCTCCTCTAGGCTCAGTAGATGTGGAGTATCGCCTCATGCATTCGGCATCGGTCCAGTGGCTGTAACCTGCGAACGGTTTACGCCGAGAGGACGATCGCCGAGTATCAGAATCATTCCAGCATATTATAGGCTGCAAGTGCAAAGGGCGGTCACGAAAAGCTGGTCTCGTGAAGGTCGTCCGGATTGTCAAGCTGCGACTAGGGGGTTTTATCCCCCTCATGTCGTCCGCATTGTCTTGATGAGAGGTACCGTCTCGTGAAGACAATTGAACCACCTCCACACGGTAGACTGCCACTCTAGCCGGGATTAGCGGATATTCAAAAGTTGACGGGTTTCACGATGAGGTCCATCATATATCAAGCAGCTCTCGCACTCTGAACTCATCTACGTCTTTCGATTCGCAAGAGGCGGTCGAGAGCCCCATCAGCAGTTCACGTTTCAGAAAGGGTGGTGCAGCGCGTTTCGTCGCTTTACGCATACCTTCCCCTTTCACCATGGCCGACCCGACAGCCTTTTACGAACCGGAAGAGGACGACCTTCTCTCCTCCTTAGCAGTCCCATCCTACCAGAACGGCGACGAGCAGACGTACGATGACGAATCTCGACGAATGCAGGAGCTGGAGCAACGTGCATATTCTCAACAGATGGCGGCGGCGCAACAGGAGGATCAGGTGGTTCAGCTCGAGATGGTCCCGGAGGATGTGAAACGGGTGGGCGAATTGGGTCAAACATCGCGGCGTAATTAGGCTGATGACAGCGGCACAGTTCTTGGTCCTCTTCCATCAGGCGATATTGGAGAATGACTTGCCGAGTATTACGAGCATGTACGAGTCGGGATGGAACAAGCTCACTCAGGTCAGTCAGGCGTATCTGGATAAATCCTTCCTAAACTGAATCGTTACGCATAGGCTCACTACTCACAAAATGAGTGGCCCGAGGCGGAACTCATCTCATCTCTGGTGCAGAACGGTTCGTTCGCCTCGACGTTACTGGGGAGATCCGCTAAATCGTGTATAATAGATCAGGTTTTCCTTACCCTTTACCGCGAAGTAGGTTTGAAGCTGTCGGATTAGATAATTCGCTCTAATTTGGCTCAGCTATATTTCCGACACGTCTACGCGAAACTCCAACCTACCATCGACGATCGGTTCCAATCCTACGAAAACATCTGCGAACTCTTCAACTACCTGCTGAGTGAATCTATTCTCCTCGTAATTTCGTTGCAGTGCTTACGAGAAGCAGACTCGGAAGGACCTGTTCCACTCGACCTCCCCATCCAATGGCTTTGGGACATGTTAGACGAGTTCGTCTATCAGTTCCAGTCTTTCGCACAATGGCGAGCGAATCCCAAGAACAAGAGCGATGAAGAGTTGGACATGTTGGCGGAAGCACAACAAATCTGGAGCTGTTACTCAGTGCTGAATGTACTCTACTCATTGGTGCAGAAGAGTCAGATCAACGAGCAGTTGAAAGCAGAGAAGGAGGGAAAGTCTGCGGAAGAGGTGGCGTAAGCTGCTCACGCAGTTGGCTACCCATTCAGGGATACTGATAGCGCATTTGTACAGGGAGATTGCCGGCGAGTATGGTTCGAAGCCACTCTACCGGAATCTAGGCTATTTCTCCCTCATCTGCCTGCTAAGAGTGCATGTGTTGCTGGGCGATCCCACATGTAAGGGGAATCTCTATGCTTGATGCCATCCAGCTGACCTCTTCCAGTGGCCTTGCAAACCATGGAGCACGTCGAGTTGGGAAGCGGAGCCTTCCTAACTCGAATCACTGCATGTCACGTCACCACATACTATCATGTACGTGGAACGGTCGAATATGCGACATACGCTTACCGCTTGCAGGTCGGCTGCGCATATATGACTCTTGGACGATGGCCCGACGCTATCAAGACATTCATCTCAGTCCTCATCTTCTTCATTCGAATGAAGCAATACCACACCCGGAGTTATCAATACGGCTCAGTAAGTTCACCTGCACAAGGTAGGTGAAGCTGACATCCGATAGATCACCAAACAGTGCGAGCGGATGTACGCACTACTTGCCATCTGCACAACCCTTTCTCCTGGACCTTCCGATGAGAGCATCATGTCGATCGTGAAAGAGCACTACAGCGATCAGCTCGCGGTCCTTCAGCGTGGAGGGTGAGTCCGGATCAATGAGCTTGACTGACAGGCTCAGCGATGAAGCGTTAGAGGTCTTCAAAGAACTCTTCCTGCAAGCGTGTCCAAAACACCTCAATGTCAATCCCCCACCTTACGATGACGAAACTGCGTTGTCATATTGGAACGATCATCCCCCTCAAGACGCTCTGCAACGTCACCTCGAGCTCTTCCTCTCCGATGTCACCTCGGTGAATGGCGTGTCGAGCGTACGAAATTTGCTGAAACTGTATACCTCCATCGACGCGGCGAAATTGTCCACTTTCATGCAAACGGCAGATGAGGACGGGCAAGAAGATGTTCTGCAGCAGTTGATGGTGTTGAAGGCGGCGAGTCGGACGTATGCGAAGGGTCAGGGAGATGGATCCCTGTTGGATGGCGATCGGATCGTGACAAATAATCTGGACTTCACCATAGACGGAGTGAGTATTGTCCCCTTTAGTCCAGTGATTCGGCTGAACGGTTATAGTCAATGGTACATGTGGAGGAGACGACTTCTCATCGGAGATACGCTGGCTTCTTCATACGGTGAGCACATGGGTGATCTGCTGAGGTCTCGCTTACCCAGTCGCAGGAACGCCGAGCACGCTCAACGAGTCTTCAACACTATCCATTCATCTCCCTTACCATCCCAACATCGAAGCCGACCGCTACAACCTCCTCAACCTCAGGCCAATGGTACCGCCCCGGCTGGGTCGAAGGCGGCGTCGTGGCAACCAAAACGGCAAGTCCGTATTGCTGCTTAGATTGTATTCCGCCTGTCATGCAGCATTTTGATGGTGATGTTGACCGGCCATAAAAATCCGCGCCGATTCCCGGTAGATCTGGACAATAATCTACGTACACTTTATGAACGCAAAGTTTAGTCGATACAGGGTGTCTTGAACCTGAAAAGATGACGTGTCAGTGCGACTGTCCGATTCGGCGGGGCTGGTAACCGAAATGCATTATTCAGCTTTCTCGCAACACCTTTTCGTTGCCATGCTGGCTCCGACAGCGATACGGTCTTCGACCGCTCGGAAAGACGGCGCGTCTGCATTCCTGCCTCCGTGAAAGCCAGGAGGTCTTCGACGTGTCGGGCGATTCCAGCGACCATGTGACTAGTAGTCCGCTGCGACGTGCCGTCGCTAAGCAGCACGGTATCGGAGCGACCGAGGTCTACATCCTCCGAGGTAGCGCAACCGACGCCGATGAACCTACAATGATTCTCGGGACAGGTGCTGCCTCAGCAGCGTTGGACCGACAAGTCAAAACTGGACAGAAGTCGCTGTCTGACTTACAAATTGCAATGGTGCGCATACACCTCTGACATGAGGTCGTTGGCTGATGTCTGCCCAGGGAAAGATGGAAAAAGCGATAGCAGATCTCCAGGCTGAACAATGACGAAGCATACGGACCTCAGGGTCGTCAAGTCGATCTACTACAGTTGACTCAAAGCTCTAGTACCTTATGGCTACGCAAGATGGTTGGTCAAGAAACTTGACGGTGGCACGAAAACCGATCGGGGCAAGTCGAGGTCTGTGTCAGTGGAAGGTGATGACATAAGGGATATGTCCAAGCCGGAGGTAAGACGTATGCAGAACACAGTGGTCACATCCAGCTCACCTCGTATGCAGATATCCGAAAGTTGAGCATAATCTTGCAGGACGGGTCCGATCGATTTAGGGACCTAAAGCGTCGAGCGCCAGAGCTCACCCAATTACTGAATCCCGGTTCGATCAAGACGATAGTAGACACTATCGACTCCAACAGCCGACACGAGGTCGCCCATCCCGAGATCGCCCATCCCGAGATCGTCGACAACAACATGCTGCACGAGGCGCCGCAATTGGAGCGAGCAGACCTCACGTTGCCGTACGACGATGCTATGTTTGGAGCCGTCAATCGTTGAATGGTCAAGACCTTGTTGCTCATACTCGGTCGTTCATCGGCTACAACTTTGCTTAGATCCATCCTCTCTCGACCAGGTTTTTCTCCACCACCAGGCGCACAGCTTCGCGTACACATCGATAATCATCCTCTTAGCGCGGGAGATGAAGTAGGATGCTAGCTGAATGGATTGGTGAGACGAAAAGCGGGCGAAGTACGGCCAGGATCGCTTCTCCTCGATGGATGTCATGATTCGCTCCTTGATCATCTAATACCTTGAGGATGGCGGTCTCCTTCGCCGATTTCCCAAAACACTACAACCATCCGCTCCCTTCCCTTACCATCCCAACATCGACTCCGATACCACAACCTTCACAACCTCAAGCCAATGGCACCGCACCGACTGGATCGAAAGCGTCATCCTCGCAACAACAACGGCAGGTCCTCATCGCTGCGTAGGTGGAGACTTGTTACGCTCTGTCATGCATGTGTTCAGCGTATGGATGAAAATGTCTTACTGGTCATGATTCCTGTAGATCCGGGATGGTCTTCTACGTACTGGGGTCTAACCCTAACGTAATTGTTTACGCATCCGGTGGTCCACCGTGGGTTATCCCGAAAGCCACCGAAAACCAAACAATCTGACGTGCCAAAAGGTGTAATTAGTGAATGGTTGTTCCAAATCCCACTTACTCAGCTCGAAGTATGAGACACTTGACATATAACATCTTTAGAGCGTTCGAGAACCGCTGATACACTCCGTCCTCACGCTTGGACCTGATTTCTGTCCGAAGCAGCAAATCCTGGAATCCTCTACAACCAACCTGCCTCGCTTGGCACGCGGCTCGAATGTCTGTCGTCTTGATAGCGAACCACCTAGATCCCGAAGCGGTAGCATGGCTCAACCATGCCGAGTCACACAAGTTCATCACCCTGATCCCTCTACTCATTGGACCGGCATTCGATTGTCTATGCCTCGGTTTACTCAGCTGTCAGGTGCTCTTGTGGTATCGACGATGTTCGAAGCATGATTCCTGGCTAACGAAGTGTCTCGTCGTGAGCTCCTCACCCATTCTTGGAGTATCAAACCGCTGAATACGCCCTCGCAGTACTACATGTACCTCGTATCGATCGGTCATTCAATGTTGAACCTCGTCTTCGCCAGTAGGATGTTATGCGTGGAATTCGCGGAGGCCGACCTGATTGGGAATGGTGGGAGATGGGTCAATCATGTTTATGCTCTGGTCTCAATGGTCTTGATACCCATAGAGGTGGGTGCGGCTGTGAACAATACCGAGTCATTAACGCAAAACCAGGTGGTTTACGCGAATCGGGCGTATCACCTCTGGGGAAAGCCGGTGTATTTACTATGTGTACTCGTACTCTTGGTGTGAGTTCGCTTCCTCGTGTCCAAGGTATCCAAAGCTGAACGAAACGATTCCTCTCAAGCTCGATCAACATCGTCACTGGTATCGCTCTTCAAATCCTCAGTCCCGACGATTTCCTACGAGTCTCCCAAACACCCATCTTCTACTCTTGGGTCGGTGACCCTACCTTTTTCCCTTGGACTCAGCTCATGCAGAACCTCGTCAGATCGCCGGGATGAACGTCATCGATTGGTCCCTATCCATCCTAATCGTCACAGCACTCTTGCGTTCCCGAAGCGGATTCCTCCAATCCGACCAAATGGTCACTAAACTAATCATAATCTCCGCCGAATCTCAATTAATCCCAAGTCTATCATCACTCATCTTTCTAGCGAAAAGCCTTATCATCCCAACATCCCTCTTCACTTTCTTGTTCGCGTTCGAACCGAAAGTTTGGGTGGCGACTTGTTTACAGGTTATCATCATGCGTCATACGTTGCGTATGGAGATTGAGGTGGAGAGGCAGAGAAGGCAAAATACTTTTGATCTGGGGTTGACGGAATGTGTGGGTGGGGTGGGATCTACGGTCAATCAAATGACTGTGAGTGTATTTCGATTTGGACCGGCGGGGTGGAGAATGCAGACTCACATGTGGATTGGATCAGATGTTCTCAGCTATCGCTCCGAATCCTTTACGATCCCTGGTTGCCGCTCAGACAGTCACGTTATCCTCTGTGAAAGGGTGGGAAGGGGATGATGATCCACCTATACCTTCACTCCCGGATCTCGAAATCACTTATGGGGCAGGTACGGTACCGGTGAGAATACCGGAGGAGGATCAACCGAAGGAACCGGCATGATCTCATGTACATTTTGGTTGTATTGATATGAACTTTTGGTCTTATCACTACCAAGCTTGCTGGTGTACTTGCCTGCTGCTCTAATCATCGAAAAGCAGCGAGAGAGGCGCGAGGAGGAAGGGTGTATATATCGAGAGTGAATGTGAGGGAAAGGAAGGGAGCGAGGTTCGGCCTGATGGAGGCGGGAAGGGGAGTTGGGCGGAACAAAGGGGTAGAAGGGCGAGGATGAAGTATGGGACAGAGCAAGGAAGGCGCGGGACGGTGATGTCAAGGAAATCAAGGGAGATTGAAGGGGAATGCATTGGCACGCTGCGAATGCGCGGCTACTCGACCACGTCCTATGTTGATAGGGGCTGAAGAGGTCTCTGGGGACAGAGGGATAATGTCAACCCATCACAATTATCCTCAAATCTTCATCGGCTCCTCACAGGTGTAGCGATGATCGTGTTACTCCTTTTGATCAGTGCAGCAGGATGGCAGTGTTGCGGTTGGAAGAGGAGGGAGACCATTAGGATTGAAAGGGAAGGAAGCTTGCACTGGAGAAGAGGGTCGAAGATGTAGACGTATGATGAAGGTGCAGGAATGATACATATTTGTACTACAAAGTGGTCAGAAGGACGTGATGAAAGTGGAAACTCCAATTGGTTCGGGTCTGACCGTGTCGTCTTGTGCTATGTGCGAAGCTTTCATCTATTTCGTATGCGTTTCATGTGTATATCATCTTGGCAGTTGAGTGCGTGATTGTGTGTCGATCTCGACAAGACACTGTCTCAGTGCGCGATGGATGTAGCTAGCTCGCTCTTACCCCATCCAGCACCGTACAAACGTCGATCTCCTCCACCCATCTCACAACACCCTTGCCCTTTACCAACATCGAGTAATTATCTCTACCTCAACGGTACTGCTTCAGCCCTCTCCTTCTCCTCGCGGTCAGCAAATTCTCGAAATAGCTTCTCAACGACCACGAGCGAGTGTATCCCGAACGGAACGACTCCGGCGGACGAACCTGGGATCATGAGCGGAGGGGAAAGCAGCTCGGCTGTACATGCTTCGCCTGGTGTGGGAGGTTACGCATACTCCATGACATTACGACGACAACCCTCTCTGGGGACGGAAACCTTCTCCACGACCTCGCTTCAGCGGTCAGCTTCACCTCATCATGCTTCTCCGTATCGGAAACGTACAGCTTCTGAGACATATAGCAATGGTCGGACACCGTTGGATATGGAAGATGCCCCTAGGGGACAAAGAGATGGAATACGGGGGAAGGTGTCAAGTCTTGCTCGCAAAGTCATGCGGAGAAAGGGGTACGAAGAGCTCGCGCGAGGTGAGGATGATCGTAGAGCTTCAGCCGAACGGAGAGCGAGGGAGACTCCAAGCGCAATCTTCGCCCATAAATCCATAGACGTGAGCTCGTTCACCCTCTTCTTTGACTGACAGGTAGGATACATTATCTGCACTCTCTACACATCCCACCCAAGGCCTATCTACCTCTTCACTCTCTTCCCTTCTTGCTCGATATGGACCCAACGAATTCGCATTACCACCTTCTGAACCACTCGTCCTGAAATTCGCCAAGCAGGTGTATGAGAACCCGTTGATATTGCTACTGCTCGGAAGTAGTCTTGTGAGCGCGTTGATGGGGCAGTATGACGATGCTGTTTGTGTCGTCATAGCGGTGACTATCGTTCTCACCGGTAAAGTCATTTCGCATGGAAGAGAGGCTCGACTGATTGGTATCATCTAGTCGGCTTTGTCCAGGAGCAAAGGTCGGAGAAGTCGCTGGAGGCGCTCAATAAGGTATGCCGGTTCCCACTGTCATTCCTTGACGAGCTGACCAGGCACAGCTTGTCCCTCACTACTGCCATCTTGTTCGGTGAGCGTGTACCTGCTATTCCTATAAACCCGCCTAAATGACGCAGCGACGGCCGACCCCTCACACCACTCGCCAACGCCCTCTTCCCAGGCGATCTCGTAACCTTCTCAGTGGGCGACCGAGTCCCCGCCGACATCCGCCTGATCGACGCCGTCTCTCTCGAGATCGACGAGTCAGCTCTTACCGGCGAGACCCGGCCGGCACGGAAGAACACTGATGTCTGTGATCGAGGAGAAGGAGAGGATACGCGTGGCGAAGGCGGTGGGAAGGCTCTGGGTGAGAGACATTGTATGGCTTTCATGGGGACTTTGGTTCGAAGCGGTGAGATGACCCGGAGTTCTCGTGTTCGCGTCTCGGAATGTCTGACGAGAGCAGGTCATGGATCTGGCATTGTGGTCGGAACAGGCAAGGATTCGGAGTTTGGTGTCATCTTCTCCATGATGCAGGATGTGAGTACACCCTTCCCCAGGACTAAATCCGCTGCAACAATGTCGTGCAAGCTGACGATGACGATAGGTCGAGGAGAAGAGAACACCCCTCCAGCTACTCATGGACGATCTGGCGAAACGATTGTCCATCTTCTCCTTCGTCATCATCGGGATCATCATTGTCGTCGGCGTACTGCAGAAGCGGGATTGGCTAGAGATGTTCACGATAGGAGGTCGGTAATTTATATTACTGGTCTGAACTGGTATGCTAACGCTCCATAAAGTGTCTCTCGCGGTTGCGGCGATTCCTGAAGGCCTGCCGATTGTAACGACCGTCACTTTAGCTCTCGGTGTATTGCGGATGTCGAAACGAAAAGCCATAGTTAAAAAATTGCCAAGTGTTGAAGCTTTGGGGAGCGTTAGTGTTATATGCTCGGACAAAACAGGTAGAACACTTTTTCTTCTTCTCAAGCTTTCGCTAAACCCGATACTCCAGGTACTCTTACGAAGAACGAAATGACCGTCACGCATCTTTACGCCGTGGATGATCTTATCGATCTTACGCCACAACTCAATGCCACGCACTTTGGACCACGGCATCCGGACCATGCTGAATTCACGACTTCCCCTGCCGTGCTCAAGGCGGCTCTCATTGGAAACATATGTAACAATGCCTTCAGAAACGAATCTGGCGCCAACGTTGGTCAGTCGACCGAAGTGGCACTCCTGAATGTCCTGCCTGTTCTTGGTCGGGAGGATGAGCGAAAGGTGAGCGGGATTTCGGATCAGGGCTGATGGCAGAACTTCGTACGCCGAAGCGAGGTCCCGTTCACCTCTGAATCGAAGACAATGAGTGTTATTGGCTCGCTCAATGGCGGATCCGACATGATTTACCTGAAAGGTGCCGTCGAAGCGGTCATCGCTCGATGTCGATACTACTACGTCACCGATTCTTCGACCCCTTCACTTGACGCGGCTACGCAAAAGATCATTCTTGACCGAGCGAACGAGATATCTAAACGAGGATTACGAGTCATCGCCATGGCGTACGGCTTTCCATCTCAACCAAACGGCAAACCGGGCAATGGTGATGAGACACCGGCGAATCTCGTGTTTGTCGGCTTTCAGGCGATGATGGACCCGCCACGTCGAGGTGTCGCCCATGCCGTCGCGGCGCTCCATGGCGCAGGTGTACAGATCGTCATGATCACTGGTGATGCCGAGCCGACTGCGCTTGCGATCGCTCGGGAACTCGGTTTGAAGGTCTGGCCATCATCGGGGTCGGCCAGCTTCAGCGCTTCAAGCTGTATGCTCGGATCGCAAGTCGATCAGCTCAACGAGCGGGAACTTATGGAACGGGTCCCAGGTGTTACAGTCTTCGCTCGGACGACACCTCGGCACAAGATGGCCATTGTCAAGGCATGGCAGATGCGGGGAGCTGTCGTGGCGATGACAGGTGACGGTGTGAACGACTCGCCTGCCCTCAAGATGGCAGATATCGGTATCTCGATGGGCAAATCCGGTACCGATGTGGCCAAAGAGGCCGCAGACGTCATTCTGGTCGATGACGATTTCTCCTCGATCCTTCCCGCAGTCGAAGAAGGCAAATCAATCTTCTACAATATTCAGAATTTCCTTTCCTTCCAGCTGTCCACCGCCGTCGCCGCTCTCACCCTCATCACCCTTAGTACTTTCCTCAAGCTGGCGAATCCGCTCAACGCGATGCAGATTCTCTTCATTAATATCCTTATGGATGGCCCGCCAGCACAAGCGCTCGGTGTGGATCCAGTGGACAAAGAGATCATGCGGCGGCCACCGCGGAAGAAAGGCGAGCAGATCCTTAGTCGGAGATTGCTTGCTCGAGTCGGCTTTTCAGCATTGATGATCGTCCTCGGTACACTCTTCATCTACGTCTATGAAACGAGTGACGGAAGCATGTCACGCCGAGATCAAACAATGGTGAGCTCCCCACATGCAGTGCGCGCTAATTGTGCCAGACCTTCACATGCTTCGTCTTCCTCGATCTCGTGTCAGCCCTTCAAAACCGTGGTCTCACATGTGCAATGTTCCGAAACCGAATGCTCTTCTTGACAATCTCAATCTCTTTCATCTGTCAATTAGGTCTGATCTACGTCCCGCCTTTACAACATATCTTTCAGACCGAGGCATTGAGCTTGAGGGATCTGTTCATGTTGCTTGGATTGGCTGCGACCAGTATGGGTTTACATGAGGGACGGAGGTGGTGGGAGAGGAAGATCAATGAAAGGGAGATTTTCGAGCAGACTGTAGGGCAGATGGCATGATAGCTCTTTGCATGGGATTTGAACCGTTCCAAGGCGCTTAATGAGTGTTAGTGCCGGGCTGAGGCGGGCTTTAAGGACACCAGATTCATGAATGAGCAGTGATGATGGACTGGATGTGGTCGGCCAGGATATCGAACACCGCTTCGATCTCCTTGAGCGACTCTTCGGTGTTCTCGTTGGGAGCATTGCCTAACTATCAGTCTGGTCTCCGTTGAATGTATCTTCAGTTGACATACTATGAGGAACCTCAAGCGTGTAGGACGGCGCGAAGTCTGGCAAACCAGGAAAGTCCGGGACGTGCTTCTCTGGTGACAACTCTTTCCCAACCTACCGATCAGCTAAGCCAGGTCTACACATGGACTCACCAGTACGCTCGTCGACACCGCCCAAGCACGAGCGGTATTGGCATGATCGTATCCCCCTCCTCCGAGAACACAGGTCGGTACTCCCCAGTCTCTAACCTTCTTGACACACCAAGCTACCCCGCCGTCGCCGTCTATGGACCAAGCGCCGTATCGCCCGATCGGATCGCCTGAAAGACCGTCCACACCGAGCTGGAGGACGACGTAATCCGGATCGAAAGCTTGCTTTATCGGCTCGATACATGATTCCCAAATTCGCGCGTACGTCGGTGCCGAGGGGTATGCAGCGAGTGGAAGGGATAAAGTGAAGGGATGCGGTGAGACAGGACTCGGTGAGCCGGAATGAGTTGATGGTGGTGGGAAGTAACCTGGTGCGTGATGATGAACCGATAGCGTCAATACCTGAGGTGGTCTTGGCGGTTTCTTCCCCTCAAGTCCCTGACAGGGGTAATGTGTCGGTGAAAGATAGGCTTGAGCTACACCATCGCCATAATGAATATCCAAATCGAGGTACATCACCCTCGATCTCCTCGTCCTGACGGCGATATCTCGAGGTCGTCCTTCTTTGGTTAGGAGCATGATACCGAGTACCACATCGGCCACATAGCAGAACCCGCTCGCTCGGTTTCGCAAGGCGTGATGACGACCTCCATCCCAATTGATGGTGATGTCTGCGGTGGAGGTTGTGAGGAGACGGCAGGCTGTGAGAGTGGAAGAGGTGAGGAGTAGGGCGTATTGTCGTAAAGAGGGGAATGGAGGGCAGTCCTACGCATCACTCAATCAGATTTGATTCACGCTGGGGATTCATGCTGGGGACGGAAGGATGACATACATACTCGAGACCGTGATGTTCGGTTCTTCGCGTTTTGGGTGAATGAGAAGACGACGATGAGGCTGAAGAGCTGGCCGAGGGGATATTCTCATCCTCGTCATCGAGTGTGCGATCTTTCACTAGGAAGTCTGGTGTAGAGTGCTTATCAGCCAAACCTATGCTATCACTTCTGGATGGTACCGACCTACATATGCAGCATCGTGATACCGTCGAAGGCAAGCTTCTGTCGCCAAGTCGGGATCAGGAGGGATGACAATAGCTTTACTGTGTCTCTTCGACTCATCCTTACTCCTCCCCTCCACACCAGATGACTCCGATAAGCCCCGAGTGGGATAACCTGGGTCGCAACGTTCCCGGCTCCCCTCGTCTCCTTTCACGAGTGCAAGATCATTCTCGAGCGATCCCAACGCCTGTATCAACCCGTGAACGAGTGATGATCGACCGGGATTGGCGGGTAGGTCATCGCAAACGTCTTGTAAGCCTTGAGACCAAATGTAGGCTACTTTTCGCGGATGTGCCATGCTGGAAACAAACACAAGACGTCGAAATCGCCTGAAGTGAAGACAGATTGTGTTTGTTTGGGCTCAGTGGACCTCTCAGTTTTGGTCACAAGTCTCGGGAAGGTGGCGGGTCACAAGCTGATCCATCTCGTACATCTATAACCGTCCTCGAGTAATGGTCTGTTACGAACCACGTGATTTTGCCATCGCATGCTTATCCAATATGAGGGTCTAAATAGAACGCGAGACTGGGTCAGGACCTTATGCATACCATCAGAATGGGCGCTCTAGGCAGCCAAACCCAAGCTGTATGGAAAGGGTGATGTTTTGATGCTGGCCCACAGGCGCGAAATATCTGCATGCCAGATTTCACACCGTGGGGAACCTGTCTTCCACAGTGATTTTGCCATCCAATCTCGTTTTGGCGTACACATGCATGCATAGACAAACAATCCACATGACGTGGACAGCTGAGCTCTGCAATATGACACAAAGCGGGCGCCCTACTGCTAGTTCAGTATCCATATCCATTCAAGCGCGGTTGAGTCAGCATATTCGCGAACTTTTGAACGTATCTGCCCCATCCAGCCATCAAAATGTCCTTTGGTATATCAGAAGACAGACCAATGCTTCATGACGGGAAGACATTCGACAAGGAGCAGATCAAGATCTTTCAGGTCCGCAAGGCGCTCCGTTCCGGCGAATTTGCGGTCTTGATTCGAAGCTGAGAACGACGAAGGAGAACTCGGGAAGCGGCGGCTTCAGGTGGAGATGACGAGAGCAGCGACGAGGACGCCGGCTGCGCTGAACGCGCCGGCGCCGATTCAGGTCAATTGACAGGGCCTTTACCAATCTGGACAACCTCGCCATCGACGATTTTAGCGAGTTCCACCTGTATACCTCCGGTGAACGCGCCATCATTTCCAATGGAGCTATCCAATGAAGATGTATGCGTCCTTCGGGAGTGGCTCGCCCATCGCAAATGCAACGACCAGACGAAGAAGAAGGGCAGGGAGACCAAGAAGCCCAGGAATCAAGGGCACGTTTCGCGTTCAAGCCGCGGGTACTTGCCGGCGACCCATCGAGGGATTTATGGGCGAGATGGAGGAAACCTGTCCTAGGCACTCTCGTGGCCAAATACGGTGACCGAGGATGTCCCGACGGCACCACTTTTCCTTGCATAGACCTCGCCCCTGAGCATGCACTAATCCAAGTCGCGGACGACGAACGATGGCGAGGCAACTTCGACCGTGACTTGCCATACACTGGCAAAGGATCCCACGCCCGCCACGGATCCAACGGGGTGGAAGCACCATCGATTCACTCCAAGATAAACTAACCCAACCCGATTGGATATACGTTCTTGAGATTCACAGTAGGCTGCGGCATCGACGTGCCCAGAAGAGTTGGCATGAACATCGACTCCAGACGGTTAAATGTCGACCAGGAACCCCGCCACCGTATACCGATCTCGAGGGCTGTATCCTTCAAACGCTCTACGTCGATTGGGCTCGCTTCGAATCCATCAACCCGACGAATGAGCAGCGCCTCCAAGCTCTTCACATCGTGGCTTGGTGGACATGGGTGGTGGAGGAAATGGGTCTCAGGGGGAATAAGTCCATGTCGCGGAAGGCGTGGCGAGATCTGGGAAACCAGGTTCTCAGAGGCGCGCTGGTGGACATCGTTCCGGTGCAGCGTAAGAGGACCAGAGATCGGGCCCCCTTCAGGCTGTTTAAACCAGGAAACCTGATCCTTGGAAATCGTTTGGCCATCATTCTACGGTAAGTCCCACCCGTCAGTGTCAAGCTGATCCCTCAGCTACTTCGACCCATCGGTCTTTTTGGTCGCGAGCAGAGACTCAGCGGCAGACGGACTCCAAGCCACCTCTCCCTCATCACTAGTAAACGGGCGGTCGACGAGCTCAATGCTGCGTACGGAGAATAGAAGAACATTCGATCAGCTCCACATGTTTTCGCCTTGGATGTCGATCAGGCTCAGGGGCTCGATGACTCGTCGCCACATTGGCGCGAGGCATCAGAGTGTATCCATCTCGACCATGGTGGGTTCCAATGCTCAGTCCCACCACTAACATGTCGCCAGATGTACTGCACTCCTGTTCGTTGTGCCAGGCTGGCATTACGTTCGCCGATGTAACTCTCGCTGGTAGCAATATCTGCGATCGGTGCGATTCTGATCAGGTGGATCTGGGACCTTCCGCCGTTGGTGCATGAGCCTGACGCACACCGGCGGACAATGATCTCAAATACAGCCGACGACGATGACGTACACCATGATCGACGGTTTCGGAACGACTCCGTAGCCTGCGAGCTTCAGAGCAAAGCCAAAGCACGTTACCATACTTATCGACGAATTTTAAAGAAGGTTCAAGATACCCAGCCTGGTCCCGATAGCAGCCTTGCCGTGTGTCCATACTTGCTTGTTAATTTCCCGTTGATGCTTGTGGAGGCCAGTACGGTATGAGGGGGAAGCAAAGGCCTGGCTGGTTGCGGGAGGTTGCCGGCGCTAAAGTATGGAGGCGGACGGAATATGGGAGGTTGCTGTTGACTGTAGTACGGTGTGGGCAGCCATACATAGGGACATGTATGTGTGAATACCACACATTGGCTGACCGTTTCTTTGAGCAAAAGATGTCGAAGAAGAAGGTGCTATCGCAGGAGTTTCCCGTCATCCCCACCCAAGAAGCCCGCAAATCGTGCATACGGTAAGAGGGTAAGGCTAGTCACGTGACACCGCAGACAAGCTAAGCAGTAAAACCGAAGTAAACCAGTCGCGGAATTGTCAAAGGCAGGCCTATATGACTCCCACGCCTTACAGCGTGCCTATTACTTAGATCGTACTCAACTCTTTCACCTTGATTTCGTCCGATGAACTACACTTGTATAAAGTCACGAAACTCCGACTATTATAAAGCTCAGCTTTAACAG
>JAABUH010001496.1_pt1 | contig 25783 bp, 22 predicted proteins | sample 5559121 | NCBI WGS metagenome assembly JAABUH01 (sample SAMN10711871, study PRJNA513364) | rock metagenome | isolation source: Antarctica rocks | place: Antarctica: Victoria Land, Battleship Promontory nord | collected 2015-12-28
CTCCCCAAGGGGTTCTTCGGCCAACGACGGCGGCAAACCGGCGCGGGCACCCCGCCCGCGCCCCTCACGGCAGCCGCCTGAATCAGCGAAAACTAGAGCGTAAACAGCTTAAAAAATACGATGCAGGGATGATTGTATTTTTCTGACGTGATTAACCTCGTCACTCTGCTCGAAGGGTGAGTGGGCGAACGATATTTGATCGTTCGCCCACTCACCTATCTAATCTCACGCGCGCCCACTCACAGATACTCGCCGAAGAATGCCACCGTGCGTCGCGCGGCGTCGATGCGATTCTCCTCGCGGCGGAAGCCGTGCCCCTCCTGCGCGTAGACGTGGTAACGATAGGTCTTGCCGTGCTCTTCGAGGAGGTCGCGCATCTGCTCCGCCTCGTGCAGCGGGACGCGCGGATCGGTCTCCCCTTGCAGGATCAGCAGCGGGGCCGCGATCCGGTCCACGAAGTGGATCGCCGAGCGGTCGTGGTACAGCTCCGGGTTCTCTTCCGGCGTGCCGATCTGCTGGATCAGGTAATACTGCAAGTCGTCGCGCGTCCGCTCGTAGAGGGTCCGCAGGTTGGCGATGCCGACGACGCTGACCCCCGCCGCCCAGGTCTGCGGCGACTTGGTCAGCGCGATCAACGTCATGTAGCCGCCGTACGAGCCACCGGTCACGCCGATCCGTCGGCGATCGGCCAACCCCTCGCGCGCCAGGAATTCGGCCCCCGCGACGAGATCGGCGAGGTCGCCGCCTCCCCAGTCCTTCAGGTTGCCATCGCGGTAGGCGCGGCCATAGCCGGTGCTGCCGCGCACATTCGGCGCGAGGACGACGTAGCCGTGGTTGACGTAATACTGGATCGTCGGGTTCCAGCCGTTCGTCGTCTGCCCGGTCGGGCCGCCGTGGACGTAGACGATCGCGGCGGGGAGCCCGCCATCGGCGGGGAGGGCGCGCGGGCGGTAGAGGAGCCCCGGCACGCTGGTGCCGTCGGCGCTCGGCCAGCGCACATGCTCCGGCTGCGCGAGCCAGTCGCGCTCGATCCGTGCCCCCACTGCGGCGAGGGAATCGGTGAGGCGGCGCGCGGGGCCGCTGCCATCGCTCGGCGCGAGCCAGAGGTCGGCGGGGTCCTGACCGCTGGTGTGGATGAAGACGAGTCCGGTGCCATCCAAGGTGAACTGCGGCGCGGCGAAGCCCGATACCACGCCGGGTCCGGTGCCGATCCGCACGCTGCTGCCGCTGACGATCGTCTTGACCCACAGCTCGCCGCCGCCATCGCGATTGATCAGATAGGCGATCCGCCGCCCGTCGGGCGACCAGACCGGAGCCTGCTCCTCGGACTCTCCCTGTGCGAACGGCGTGACCAGTTGCCCCTCCACGGTGGCGACAAGGATATCATCCTCGCCGCGCGCGTCGGAGACGAAGGCGATCTCCGTGCCATCGGGGGACCAGCGCCCCCCATGCTCGTGGGCCGCGCCCTCGCTCGGGCTGATCTGGCGCTCACGGCGGTCGCCGGAGACGGTGATGACGAAGACATCCTGGTTGTCGCGGTCGGCGGAGCGATTGGAGCTGAATGCGATCATCGTGCCATCCGGCGACCACTGGAGGTCGCGGTCGGGCGCGAGGGCGTCCGTGAGGCGACGGGCCTCGCCGCCATCGCGCGTCTGCACCCAGACGTCGAAGTGCCCGCCGCGATTGGAACTGAAGGCGAGTTGCGCGCTATCCGGCGACCACTTCGGCTCGTTGTTCGCCGCGCCGGGCGTGTCGGTGAACTGGCGCGGCTCGCCGCCATCCGGCGCGATCAGGAAGATATCGGCGTTCTCGTCGCCGCCCACATCCTGCGTGAAAGCGATCAAATCGCCCTGCGGCGACCAGCGCGGCCCCATCGCCGCCTGCGCCCCGTGCGTGAGCTGTCGCGGCGCGGCGCGGCCATCGAGCGCGACGATGTAGAGCTGCGCGTTGCCGCTCGCGTTCCAGGCGATCACGGCGCGGTCGCCGTCGGGAGCCAGATCGAAACCCTGTACACCGGGGACACGTACCAGATCTTCGAGCGCGATCACCGGGACCACGCGGGATGCCTCTGCCACAGGAGCCTCCTTCTTACAGATCGCCGCAGGGGGCGCGCAGTGCGCGCGCCGGGACCGCTACGCGCGCAGTCTAGCACAGGGAGAGCCTGCCCTTGACGCCCGCCCGACGACCTGGGACGATCCCTCCGCTTGTGGGCGAGGGAGGACAGATGACGACGGTTGGCACGCCGGACCAATCTCCGGTGGCAAAGGGGCGCGTGACCGACGCGCCCGATGAGGCGGATCGGCATCTCCGGCGGAACTTTCTGCTGACGCTCGGCGAGATCGTCGCCTTCGGGATCGGCGCGGCGTTCTTCGACGCCGGGACAGTCCTGATCGCCTTCGTCGCCACCCTCACCGCGTCCACCGCCCTGCTCGGCCTGGTGCCGACCGTCTATCAGATGGGGATCGGCCTGCCGCAACTCGCGGCGGCGCGATTCCTCGCGCACCGCCCGCGCAAGGTGCCGTTCCTGATCGCGGCCAGTCTCTTTCGCAACATCCCGGTCTTCATCCTCGCCGCCGCCACCTGGACCCGCCCGGAACCGGGTCTCCTCCTGGCGGTCTTCTTCGTCTGCTACGCCCTCTTCGCGCTCGGTGTGGGGCTGGAGAGCGTGGCCTGGATCGATATCTTCGCCATGATCACCCCGCCGGCGCGGCGCGGGCGGGTCTCCGCGATCGGGCGGACGGCGGGGAATATCTGCTCGCTCGCGGCGGGCTTCGTCGTCGTGCGGATCCTCACCACGGAGGGACAATTCCCGCGCAATTATGCCCTCCTCTTCCTCGCCGCCGCCGTGATGCTGACGATCGCCTTCGCCACCTTCGCCTTCGTCCACGAGCCGGTCCAGGGACGGGCCATGCCCACCGACCCGCGCGGCGCGCCCGACGATCGCTCGATCCTGGCGCAGGGGCGGCACATCTGGCGTGAGGATGGCGCGTTCCGCCGCCTCGTCTGGGCGCGCATCCTTTACATCGCCCACTTCGTCGCGATCCCCTTCTATCTCCAGTTCGCGCGCGACGTGGTGGGGGTCGGCGATGGGGCGGTCGGCACCTTCGTCTCCGCCTCGATGTTCGGGCAACTGCTGGCGGCGGGCCTCTGGGGCTGGCTCAGCACCCGTTTCGGGAATCGGCTGGTGGTGCAGTGTTCGCTCCTCCTCGCGGCGCTCCTGCCCCTCTACGTCCTGCTGACGCCGCATCTCCCCCCAACAGCCTTCGCCCTGGTCTATGTCGCCTCCGGCATGGTGCTGGCCGGGGAGTTCATCGGCTGGATGAATCTGCTGCTCGGGATCGCCCCGGCGGCGCAGCGCCCCCTCTACATCAGCTTGCAGGGAACGTTGCTCCTCCCCGCGAATCTTCTCCCGCTCTTCGGCGGGGTCGCGCTGAGCGTGATCCCCTACGGGCTCTTCTTCCCGATCATCGCGGTCGCGCTGGCGGCGGGTTTCCTGCTCGTCGGTCGCATCGGTCATGGGTCGGTTGTCGGGGTATAATGGCGGCACCAATCCCTACTGTTTTGCCAACCCGGTCGTATCGAGGAGGCCGAATCATGCGCGCCGTCAGCCCCCCGCGTCGCCTGGGTGCCGCCTTGCTGGTCGTCGCCACCCTCCTGGCCCTGGTGCCGCCCGCCCGCGCGGGGGCTGTCGCGCCACTCTACTATCCCCAGACCGGTCACACCGTCGGGCAGAACTTCACCCTCGCCTGGCGCGAGCGCGGCGGCGTGGCGATCCTCGGCTACCCGCTCTCGGAGGAGTTTGAGGAAGGGGGCCATCAGACGCAGTATTTCGAGCGCGCGGTCCTGCAAACCTTCCCGGAATATGTCGGCACCCCCTACTACGTGCAGGGACTCCAACTCGGGCGTGAACTGACGGTCGGGCGTGAACTGACGGTCGGGCGCGAGGCCGAAGCGCCCTTCCGCGCCCTCGCCGCCCCCGCCGCCGACCGCGCCTTCTTCCCGGAGACCGGGCATACCCTCGGCGGGGCGTTCCGCGACTACTGGACGGCGAGCGGTGGCTTGCCGGTCCTCGGCTATCCCCTCTACGAGGAGTTCGTGGAGACGAATCCCGCCGATGGTCGCCCCTACCCGACGCAGTATTTCGAGCGTGGTCGCCTCGAATACCACGCCGATGCCGCCGGGACACCCCGCGCGGTGACCATCGGCCTGCTCGGGGCGCAGCGCGCGGCGACGCGGGGACTGCTGGGATCGGCACCGTTCGTCACAACCCCCGCACCCCCGGTCGCCGCGCAGACGATCGCGCGCTTCGCGACGAGCGAGCCGATCATGGTGCTGACGCTCGATGCGGGGGCCGATCGCGGCAACGCCGCGCAGATCCTTGACACGCTGGCCGCGAAGAACGTCAAGGCATCGTTCGGGATCACCGGCCTCTGGGCGCGCGACAACCCCGACCTCGTCCGGCGGATCGGCGCGGAGGGGCATCACCTCATCAATCACACGCTCGACCATCGCTCGTTCACCGGGCTCAGCGACGGGCGCGGCGGGCTGGGCGCGGACGCGCGGATCGCCGAACTCGAAGAGGCGGACGCGATCTTCGCGCCGATCCTCGGCTCGTCCGCCCGTCCCTGGTTCCGTCCGCCCTACGGCGACTACGACGCCGTCCTATCTGGGCAACTCGCGGCGGCAGGGTATCGCTACAATCTCCTCTGGACGATCGACACGCAGGGTTGGAATGGGGCTTCCGCGCAGGCGATCCTCGACCGCACCTTCGCCGGGGCCGCGCCGGGCGCGATCGTGCTGATGCACGTCGGCTCCGGCTCGCGCGACGCCGAGGCGTTGGGGCCGATGATTGACGGCCTGCGGGCGCGCGGCTATCGCTTCGCCACCGCCGCCGAACTGGTGACGCCATGAGCGCGCGCCCGGACGCCCAATGCCGCATCCTCGACCGCGTCGCGCGCGACCGCCCCGCCGCCGTCGCCGGCCCCGCCCCCTTCTGGGCACGCCTGATCGCCCTCCCCGAGGCCGAGACGACGGCGGCTTTGGACGCGCTCGTCGCCGAAGGCTTGCTCCGCCGCGTGCCGCTCAGCGACCAAACCTTCTACATCGCTGACCCACCGCACGCGCCGGGACGGGGGTAAACGTAATACCGGAATTTGGTTGCCTAAAAGTGGAATATCTGATAGACGAATTGCTATATTGCTTCTGCTCCAATGGCGATCTAGAATCGTAAAATCATGTGTACGTATAAGTGCGAGTTAAATAATGCACCCAGAAGAAGTCGTAGCACTAAATGAAATCCTTAAACAGGAGCGTGCATTACGAAAATTGATCGATGAAACAAAGCGAAGTAGAAACTACTCGCTTGGGGTTCAAAAGTTTGAGCGCTGGCTTACTCAAACTCGCTTCGTTCTCATTGAGAATATAAGCGAGGTAGAGGGCTATAAATTCTATACAGGATATGGGTATTGGCGCGAAAGCTTTTATCAGGATGATTTCATGTCCAGAACCAAGGAAAAATCCGAGGCCCTGGCCGCATTACGCCAGAGCCTCCAGGAAAATGGATTAGCCTCCTTTCGGAGTCTCCCTACAATCAATTCTAATGACGCCTATGATAATGAGAAATTGCATGCTGCACATACTGCAATCCGCCAACATATACACGAACTGATTCGGTATGAGATTGAGTATTACGCTGATGAAAATGAATACCAGCGTGCATATCAACGAATCGCTCGGTGGAAACAGCGTACACAGGCAATGCTTGTTATCACTGTGTCTCAGCAAGAGGCTGAGCAATTCGCTGAAGCCGTGAAAGATATATCGTCTATAAGTAATGCCTTTGAGACTGGGAAAGCCTTTCTTAATGCGTTGCTAGTACTACAGCGACACTTATCCTGTTCTTCGGTGCCAAGACGAGTACGTTCGCGGCCTACCAAACTACCATTGGCGGGCAGGAGCCCAGTACGAACGTCAAAGTGTCGCTGTAGTACTAGAGTCAATTCACTCTCATCCTGGACATGTCTTCGGTACGCTCCATGAGGTCGTCGAAACGGGACAAAGTGCAAGAGGAGCTATGGTAAAACCAAGAATGTTTATCGGTTCGTCGGTGGAAGGCCTTGCCGTTGCTGAATCAATCCAACTGGGCCTGCGCCATGACATCGAAGTAGTTATTTGGACACAAGGGCCTTTCGGTTTATCTGAAGGATCACTCGAAAGCCTTGTAAAGGCTAAAGATGATTTTCACTATGCAGTTTTCGTGTTAACACCTGATGATCTCCTGACAAAACGCAATAAGACGAGTAATAGTCCACGTGACAACGTGCTATTTGAGTTAGGTCTATTTATGGGAGCTCTAGGTAGAGAAAGAACGTTTATGGTCCAGTGTAAAGACGATGTGCTGGATTTACCCACCGATCTTGCGGGAGTAACTATCGCCTCATATTCAAAGCATAGCGATAATAACTTGGATGCTGCACTGGGCCCCGTTTGCACACTAATAAAACGTGCTATCCAGCGCAACAACACTAATTAGGACTTACGCAGTTGGCGAGCGATCGGCGAGACTTGGGGCATGAATGCCCCGAAATGCCAGCCTGAGGACTCTAGCAACTTCCTGGTCGCCAGCCCCCGCGCGGTGAGCGGCACGGAGGCCGCCCGCGCGCAGCCCGCCCAGGAAGATCCGCCCGCGCACGATGCCTGCACCCGCTTGTTGCATCGGCTGGAGCCCGCCCCGGACACGCTGTGGGCGGAGGCGGCCCCGCAGGTGCGGCGCGGCGCGGGCATCCTGGTGCTGGATGACAGCACGCTGGACAAGCCGTACGCCCGCAAGATCGGGCTGCTCACGCGCCACTGGTCGGGCAAGCACCGCCGCGTCGTGCAGGGGATCACCCTGCTGACCCTGCTGTGGACCGACGGCGAGTCCCCCATCCCCTGCGACTACCGCCTCTACGAGAAGCCCGTCGATGCGCTGAGCAAGAACGACCATTTCCGCGCCCGGCTAGACAGCGCCGCCGCCCGTGAATTCGTGCCGGAGTGTGTCGTCTTCGATAGCTGGTACGCCAGTTTGGCGAACCTGAAAGCCATCCGGGGCCACGGCTGGCGCTGGGTGACCCAATTGAAGGCCAACCGCCTGGTCAACCCCGACGGCGCGGGCAACCGCCCGCTCGGCGACTGCGCCATCAGCGAGACGGGCACCCGCGTCCATCTACAAGGCTACGGCTTCGTGCTGGTCTTCCTGATCGCTCTCCCAGACGGGGGCAGGGAATTCTGGGCCACCGACGACTTGGCGATGGGCGCATTGACGCGCCGGAAATATGCCGAGTGCGCGTGGGGCATTGAGGTCGACCATCGCGGGCTCAAGCAGCACTGCGGGGTTGAACGCGCCGAGGTGCGCGCGGCGCGCGCGCCGCGCAACCACATCAACTGCGCCATCCGCGCCTTCCTGCGCCTCGAACAGCACCGCCTCGGCACCGGCATCAGCTGGTGGGCGGCTAAAACGGCCATCATCCGCGACGCGATCCGGCTGTACCTGACCCAGCCGCACTACACCCTCGCCGTCACTGTGGAGGCAACTGCGTAAGTCCTAACTAATTTCAACTGAAGATGTAGACGAGCGTTTAGCGTGTTCGACTAAACGCTCGTCTACCAAGTACACAGCGATAATGATCTAGTTCGGCCAGAGCAGCATCTCCTGAATCCGAGCATTGGCCGGTTGGCGGAGCTGATAGAGTATCGCGTCGGCGACGTCTTCCGGCTGGAGGTACTTGGCACCGCTGGTTCGCTTGGCGTCGACCGAGCGTCCGCCGAAGCCGGTCATGATGCTGCCGGGGACGACCGTGCCGACGCGGATGCCGTCGCCGCCGACCTCCTCCGCCAGCGATTCCATGAAGCCCTGTAAGCCGAACTTCGCGGCGCAATACGCGGCCATCCCCGCATAGCCGCGCTTCCCCGCGCCCGACGAGACGGCGATGATCTGCCCGCCGCCACGCGCGCGGAGATGCGGCAGCGCGGCGCGGGCGATCAGGAAGGGTCCGGTCAGGGTGACGCCGAGCACGCGGTTCCAGTCGGCCAGAGAGGTGTCGTCCACCTTGCCGTTATGCCCGGCCCCCGCATTGGCGATCACGATGTCGAGCCCGCCGAACTCCTGGACCAGCCGCGCGACCGCCCCGTCGATCGCCGTCTCGTCGGTCACGTCGGCGGGCAGGGCCAGCGCCCGACCCCCCGCCGCCACGATCTCCCGCACGGTCGCATCCAGCGCCTCCTGCCCGCGCGCGATCAGTCCGACCGCCGCGCCCTCGCGCGCCAGCGCCCCGGCGGTCGCCCGCCCCACGCCCGCGCTACCCCCGGTGATGATCGCGACCTTGCCGTCGAATGCGCCCATGTGTGTGCTCCTTTTGTTGATTAGTAGGCGAGTAGGCGAGGTAGGCGAGTAGACCAGTAAAGAAGTGCGAAGGGCACGATTCCGACAGATACGGGTCCATTCCTCCTCTGGCCTACTCGCACTACTCGCCTACTCCGTCTACTTCGCCTACTTCGTCCGCCGGATCCCAGCCGAAGCGTTGCAGATCCACGCGCTCCGCCGCGTCGAATTCGATCCCTTCCCCTTCGAGGAGGATCCGCATCAGATCGGGGTCGCCCCAGTGCAGGCGACCGCTCAACTCGCCGTTGCGATTGATCACCCGGTGGCAGGGATGGTCGGGGTAGAGATGGCCGGCGTGGAGCGCCCAGCCGACCATCCGCGCGCCACGCGGATCCCCGAGCGCCCGCGCGATCCGGCCATAGGTCGTCACGCGCCCCTCGGGGATCCGCGCGACGATCGCGAAGACCCGTGCCGGGAAAGAGTCGCGTTTCGACTTCGACTCAGCGCCCATCCGTGGCACCATCTTCTTCAGGAATGGCGTAGCCCGCGCGTGGCTCGGCCACCAGCCGCGCGCGCTTCGCCGCCACCGCTGGGAACGGCACGATCGTCGCCCCGCCCGCACCGGGCAGCGGCTGGCAGTGCGGGCAGAAGTGTGTCCCCCGGCCCCCGACGACGATCCGCGTGATCGCCGTGCCGCAGGTTGGGCAGGGCTCGTCGGTGCGTCCGTAGACGCGGCGGCGCTCGTAGTAGTCGCCCTCGTTGCCGAAGGCGTCGCGATAGTTCGAGAAGGTGGTGCCGCCGCTGGCGATCGCCTCGCCCAGCACCTCGCGGATCGTCGCGTGGAGCCGCGCCGCCCCTGCGGGCGTCACCTCGGCGGCGGGGGTCAGCGGGTGCAGCCCGGCGCGGAAGAGCGATTCGTCCACGTAGATGTTGCCGAGTCCCGCCAGAAAACTCTGATCGAGGAGGAGCGGCTTGAGGCGCGTGCGCCGTCGCGCCAACGCCGCCGCGAAGTCGTCGCGCGCCCAGTCGTCGCCGAGCGGTTCCGGGCCGAGCGCGCGGAAGCGCGCGGCCAGGGCGTCCCGATCGTAGAGGGCGATCCGCCCGAAGCGGCGGATGTCGCTGAAACGCAACTCGTCGCCATCGGCGAAGGCGAGCGCGACCCGCTCGAAGCGATCGCGCGGCATATCGTGCGGCGCGATCGTCACCTGTCCGGTCATCCGCAGGTGGATCGTCAGCGCCTCGTCGTTGTCGAGCACGACGAGCAAAAACTTGGCGCGGCGCTGCACATCCACCACTCGCCGACCGGCGATCCGCCGCGTCAATTCTTCCGGCGTGGGCGCTTCGATCGTGCGGGGCCATTCCAGGAAGCTGATCCCGATGAAGGTGCGCCCGGTGATCTGCGCCGCCAGGCCGCGTCGTACTGTCTCTACCTCGGGTAATTCCGGCATTGTCTTTCCTGCTTTGCGTGCGGTGCGGGGCGCATCGCGGCATCCGAAGCGGTAGTCTGGGAAGTATATCAGCCCATCCCCTATCCGCGCCGCGCTTTCTCGGATGCTATTTTTGTTTTCCAGAAGGGTAAAAACGGGCTGTTGACGCAGCGTCAGAAGCGCTTCTATACTTAGAGAGGAAGATTGTACGCACCAGTTGGTCGCTGCGATGGGGGTTGTGGCGCGCGAGATGCCGAAAAAAGCCCGTACTCTATGGGCCGGGCGGCGAACGAAGTGGGCGCATTTCATTCGCACCCGCATAACAGAACGATGCTCCGGTGCGCCGGTTGCGCGCCGAGCCGGTAAGGATCCTGCGACAGATGGGCACCCTCGATCAGCAGCTCACCAACGATTTGAAGGAGTCGATGCGCGCGGGCGATACCGCGCGTCGCGATGTCATCCGGTTTCTCCGTGCGGCCTTCCAGAACGCGCAGATCGCGCGCGTGCAATTGCCGGACGATCTGGACGAGAGCGGTGCAGAGGTGGCCGTGGCTCGCTCCGCCGACCGCGATCGCCCGCTGACGGACGACGAGGAACTCGTGGTCCTGAAGCGCCAGATCAAGCAGCGCCAGGACTCGATCGAGCAATTCGCGCGCGCTGGGCGTCCCGATCTCGTCGGGCGCGAGGAAGCGCAACTGGCGATCCTCCAGGCGTATCTCCCGGCGGGCCTCGGCGCGGACGAGATCGATGCGCTGGTGCGCGCGATCGTCACCGAGACTGGGGCCACCGGCCCGAGCGACATGAAGCTGGTCATGCCCGCGCTGATCGCTCGCGCGGGCGGGCGGGCCGATAGCCGCGCGCTCAGCGACGCGGCGAAACGGGCGCTGGCGACGCGCTAATTGCGCCAACACTTGCCCCGACCCCACGCTCCGCTCGCCGCTGATTCGGGGGCTTCTCGCTAACGCATGGTGCTCGCGCATCGGCAGGAAATAGGGTAGCCGTGGCACAGGCTCCGCGACCCACCCTCCAACCGAATACTCCGCAACTCCCCCCCGGTGCCAACGGCCCGATCAGGGGGGAGACGCTACTGCGCCATCTCGGCCCCGCCGCGCTGCGCGAGCGCCTGTTGCGCTATCGGGATGGGCGCGTCGAACGCCCCTCGGAGCGGCGGCAGGTCGCGCGATTGATCGCCTTCACCCTGCTCCTGATGGTGACGATCGGCGCGGTGATCGTGCCGTGGGGGACGATCGGTGGGACGAATTTGGCGGTGGGCGCGGTGGCGAATACAACCTTCAAGGCTCCGCGTACCCTCACCTATGTCAGCGATGTGCGGACACAGGAGCGGCGAGACGAAGCTGCCAACGACGATCGCCTCCGTGTGCCGAAGCGAAATACGACCCTCGTCACCGCGCAGCAGACCCAACTCGAATCGGACATCCGTAAGATCGCCGATCTCCGCAACGCCAACTCCGCCTCCCTCGATGATCGCATCCGCGCCGTACAAGGCGTCATCCCCGACCTCGCCAACGACGATGCGCGCCAACTCCTCCTCCTCGACGCCACCAATTGGGACATCGTCACGGTCGCGGCGCGTCGGCTCTTGGAGGAGACGATGGCGCAGACGATCACGATCGAGCAGCTGGCCCAAATCAAGGATATGCTGCCTAATCGGGTCGATAGCGCCATTAACGGCACCGATCGCAGCGCGGCGGTCGCGCTGGCCCGCCCCTATGTGAAATCGAATCAGACCGAAGATGTCGAGGCGACCGCGCGTAACCGCGATCAGGCGCGCGCGGCGGTGAAACCGGTCACGGTCACGGTGCAGGAGGGGCAGACGATCGTTCGCGATGGGGATATCGTGACGAGCGATCAGCGCGAGCAGTTGGAAAAACTCGGCTTCTTGCAGCGTCAGCTCCCCTGGTCGGCCCTGATCGGCTCGCTCGGCCTGGTCGCCCTGACCGCCATGTTGCTCGCCTTCTACCTCTACCGCTTCGGGGGCACGGTCTGGCGGAGTTCGCGCCTGATCCTGTTGGGGCTGACGATCGGCGTGCCGATCGTGGCCGCGCGCGTGACGGTGGGGAGCAACCCGACCTGGGTCTATGCCTTCCCGATCGCCGCCGGGGCGATGCTGACGGTGGTGCTGCTCAATCTCCAGTTCGCCACGGTCGTCGCCATCGTCAACGCCTTGATCTTCGGGCTCTTCGGCGCGGCGAATGGCTCGCTGGAATATACCGCGCTCGCCTTCGCGATGGGCATGACCGGCTCATTCGTCCTCTGGAAGGCCGACCGGATCGCCACCTTCCTCTGGGCCGGGGTGGCGGTGGCGGTGACCGGTGGTGTGGTCGGGATTTGCTTCCGCCTCGTCGCGGGGACGCTCGATCCGGCCAGCGCAGCGCAGATCGCCCTCCTCTCCGCCTTCAACGGCGGCATCACCGCCGTCTTCACCTTCGGTTCGTTTACCTTCCTCGGTGGGCTCTTCGGGATCACGACGCATCTCCAACTGCTCGAACTGGCCCACCCCAATCAGCCGCTCCTCTATCGGCTGGCGCGCGAGGCACCGGGCACCTATCATCACAGCATCGTCGTCTCGAATCTGGCCGAGAGCGCGGTCGAATTGGTCGGGGGCGACCCGCTCTTCACGCGAGTGGCGGTTCTCTACCACGATATCGGCAAGACCTTGCGACCGACCTTCTTCATCGAGAACCAGGCGAACCGCGACAACGTCCATGATGTGCTCGATCCGCAGCAGAGCGCGCGGATCATCATCGATCACGTCACGGACGGGGTGCGGCTGGCGCAGAAGGCGCACCTCCCGACCGCGATCATCGACATCATCCGGCAGCATCATGGCACGATGCAGATCCGCTTCTTCTACACCAAGGCGGTGGCTCTGGGCGAGGATGTCCAGGAGGAGGACTTCACTTACCCTGGCCCGAAGCCGCAGACGAAGGAAGCGGGCGTGATCATGCTGGCCGACTCGACCGAGGCGGCGGTGCGCGCGGCGTCGCAGTCCGGCAAGCTGAACTTCGCGGAGGAAGTGCCGCGCAATGGGGCGAGCGCGAATGGTGCCGCTTCCGGTAACGGTAGCGGTCCGCATCGGGCGGTGCGGCACAACAGCAAGCTTCAGGAGCTGGTCAATCAGGTGATCGACGAGCGGGCGAAAAGCGGGCAGTTGAACGAGTGCGACCTCACCCTGCGCGACATCGAGCGGATCAAGACGACGTTCGTGCAGGTGCTCGATGGGATCTATCACCCGCGCATCGACTATCCACCCGCGACGCCGCCGATCGCGAAGCAGGCCGGAAAACCGGCGGCGGTGACGAGTCGTTGAGGAGTCGGTGGCCCGCCGGGGGCGGTCGGCGATACGAGCGGTACGGAGCGATGACGGAGAGCGCGATCACCATCGCCATCGAAATACCGTGCGCGGCGCTGGCCGAGGAGGCCGATCTGCGCGCCGTCGCGTTGCATACCCTGGCGGCGGAAGGGGTGACCGCGCCGGTCGCGCTGACGCTCGTGCTGGTGGACGACGCGACGATCCACGATCTCAATCGGCGCTTCCTCGACCACGACGAGCCGACCGACGTGCTCACCTTCGCCCTCGACGAGGCGGAGGACGATGACGCTTTCGTCCTCCCCACCGCCGGAGGCTTCCGACAACTCGGTGAGATCTACATCTCCTGCGAGCGGGCGGCGGCGCAAAGCGCCGAGTGGGGTTCCGCGCCGCGCCGCGAGGTCCGTTTCCTGGTGGCGCACGGGGTGCTCCACCTCCTCGGGTGGGATGATGCCACCGCCGAGGCGCGCGCGGCGATGCTGGCGCGGCAAGAAGCGATCCTGGCCGATTGGGCCGACGTGGGGCAAGGTCAGCGGTGACCCGCCGCGCCGGATCGCTCCTCGACTCCTTCCGCTATGCCAGCGCCGGTTTGCGCTACCTCTTCACCACGCAGCGGAACGCGCGCGTCCAGGCGAGTGTCGGCGGGGTCGCGCTCCTGCTCGGCGGGGTGCTGCGAATCTCGCGCGCGGAATGGGCGATCCTGGTGCTGCTGATCGCGCTCGTGTTGGTTCTTGAGGCACTCAATAGCGCGATCGAGGCAGCTGTGGATCTGGTGACCAGCGAGTATCACCCGTTGGCGAAGCGCGCCAAGGACGTGGCGGCGGGCGCGGTCTGGCTGCTAGCCCTCGCGTCGGTGGTGATCGGCGCGATCATCTTCCTGCCGCGCCTTTTCGCGCTTGTGATGGGGGGACGATGAGCGCGCCGCACGGCACCCGGCTCCTCTTCCTCACGCCCCAATTGCCGAGCCCCACGCGGCAGGGCGCGGCGATCCGCAACTGGAACTTGATGGTCGAACTGGCGAAGGTGTACCAGATCGATCTGCTCACGTTCGCCGATCCGGGTGAGGAAGATCTCGCGCCGCCGCAAGGGGCGGCGGCGGTGCCCTGGCAACGCCTGGTGCGCGTGCCGACGCCGCGCCGCACCGTCTTGCGCCGCCTGAAGGTGCTGCTCACCAGCCCGCACCCCGACATGGCCGATCGCCTCTGGTCGGCACCGTATCTGCGTCAACTCTCCGCATTGCTGGCGCGCGAGCGCTACGATATCATCCAGGCGGAGGGGATCGAACTGGCGCGGTATCTCTTGCTGATCGCGCGTTATCGCCTCCCCGATTACAACCCGTTGTTAGTCTTCGACGATCACAACGCCGAATGGCTCCTCCAACGCCGCGCCGCCTGGACCGATCTCCGTCGCCCCCGGCGCTGGCCGCTGGCCCTCTACTCGGCCATCCAGCAGCGCCGCCTGCGGCGCTTCGAGGCGCGGACCCTGGAAGCCGCCGATCTCACCGCGTGCGTCTCCCCCGCCGATGCGGCGGTGTTACAGCCGCTCGCACCCGCGCGCCCGCTGATCGTCGCCCCGAACGGGGCCGACACGGCCTATTACTCCCCGGCGCGCATCCCGCGCGAACGCCCCCGCTTCGACGTGATCTTCAGCGGCACGCTCGACTACCGCCCGAATATCGATGCGGTGCTGTGGTTCGTAACGGAGGTCTGGCCGATTGTGACCCGCCTTGCCGATCGACGGGGCCGGACGCCGCGGCTGGCGCTGATCGGGCGCAATCCGCCGCAGGAAGTGACGCGCCTCGTCCTCAATCAGGGGGTAACCGTCACCGGTTCGGTGGCCGACGACCGCCCGTACTTCGCGGGCGCGACGGTCTACGCGCTGCCGATGCGCTATGGGGGCGGCTCGCGCCTGAAGCTATTGAACGCGCTGGCGATGGGCTGCGCGGTCGTCTCCACGACCGCCGGGGCGGAAGGGGTGGCGGTGCGGCACGAGCAGCAGGTGCTGCTCGCCGATAGCGCCGCCGACTTCGCCGCCGCGATCACCCGGCTGCTCGCCGATGCGGAGTTGCGCGCCCGCCTCGGCGCGGCGGGGCAGGACTTCGTGCGCGAGCAGTACGACTGGGCCGGGATCGTGGAGCGGCTGCGGCAGGGATACGCCGCCGCATTTGCCCTGCGTCAGGAAGTCGCGGACTTGGCGGGTGCGACACGTGCGGCGCGGCCCTCGACGAGCGACCCACCGGAGCCCGAGCCATCGCCCACCTACCCGGTCCCCGAATCGCGATGAGCGCCACGACGGTCAGCGTTGTCGTCACCGTCCGCGACGAAGCGGGGAGTATCGCGGTATTGCTGACCTCGCTGGCGGCGCAGGGGTGTCTGCCGGACGAGATCGTGATCGTCGACGGCGGCTCGACCGATGCGACCCCGGCCATCCTCGCCGCCTGGGAAACGCGCCTGCCGTTGCGCGTGCTCGTCCGCCCCGGCGCGAACATCTCCACCGGGCGCAACGTCGGGATCGCCGCCGCGCGCGGCGCGATCGTCGCCATAACCGACGCCGGGGTACGCCTCGCGCCCGACTGGCTGGCGGCGCTCCTCGCACCATTCGAGGCCGACCCGGCGACCCAGGTGGTGGGCGGCTTCTTCGCGCCCGATCCCCGCACGCCGTTCGAGTTGGCCCTCGGCGCGACGACCCTGCCGACCCGCGCCGACGTGAGCCCGGAGACATTCCTGCCGTCGAGCCGCTCGCTCGCCCTGCGCCGCGCCGCCTGGGAGCGGGTGGGCGGCTATCCCGAATGGCTCGATTACTGCGAGGATCTGATCTTCGACCTGAAGCTGCGCGAGGCGTGCGGGCCATTCGCCTTCGCGCCCGCCGCGCTGGCGTACTTCCGCCCGCGCCCGACGTTGGGGGCGTTCTGGCACCAGTATTTTCGCTACGCGCGCGGCGATGGCAAGGCCGGAATTTTCGCTCGTCGCCACGCGATCCGCTATGCCACGTACCTGGGTCTGGGCGCGTTCCTGGCACGCGGTTGGCGCTATCCTGTCCTCTGGCCGCTCGTTCTGCTCGCGGGGGTGGGCTATCTGCGCCGCCCGTACGCGCGCCTCGCCCCGGACCTCGCGCCGCTCAGCCCGTCCGGGCGGGTGCGGGCGCTGGCGGCGGTGCCGCTCATTCGGCTCGTGGGCGATCTGGCGAAGTGCGCCGGATATCCGGTCGGCTTGTGGTGGCGCTGGCGGCGCTACGGTCCACGGCGCAATTGGCGCGCGATCGAGGCGTTGGAACGCGAGCTGCGCGCGGGGCGTGAGGCCATTTAGGGGAAGTGCGGCGATGATTCGTGCTGCTGGCTGCCGCGTCGTGAGCGCTGCCCCGATCTTCCCTGCCGCCGCGGGCGTTTCAGCACCAGAACGGGCGCGAATAGGCGTCGTCTTGCCCGTGTTCGCCCCAGTAACGCGACCAGAGGGCGGCGGTGCGCTCGATCGCCACGGTCGGCGCGGCCAGAATCATCGCGAACATCGTTTCCCCCTGCCGATCGCTATAGTTGACGAGAAAAGTCTAGAAAGTGAAGTATACGAAGGATACGCCCTGGCGGCCTATTCGTCAACCATGCTGTTCTCGGTGTGAACGTGGACAGGGCGGGCGCTGGCGAGGGCCATAGTGAAGCGCGCCGTCCCGACCAGGACGGCGCGCTTCACTATGGTGTTGCATTGTGGTTGGCCGGAGCGGTTATCCGCCGGGGCGGCGCGGCCCGGTATTCGGGTGGCGACCGCGCGGGCCGGGGCCGCCCTTATTGCGGCGCGGGCGCGGGATCTCGTCCTGTGGCGTGAAGCCCTGCGCCCGCTCGACCGGCGCATGTCCCGGTCGCCCGACCGGTGGCCCGAGCGTTGGTCGCCGATGGGGTGGTAGCGGTACGGGGTTCGGTAAGGGGCTCGGTGGCTCCCGCAGGAGGATCGGGGCGGTGTCCTCGACCGGGATGTGGATGACCTCGATCCCTTCCACGATCCCGTCGCTCTCGCGGCGGAAGCGCGACCAGAAGGCTTGATCGGTGAGGATCAGCACCTTGCGACGCGACTTGGAGCGGAAGAGGTAGAGGCAGGCCGCGTAGCAGTGCGCGAACTTCCCGGCGGGGCGTCCGCCACTCTCCCCCAACGTGTAGGTGCGAATCTCGCCGATCAACGAGCGGTTCTCCGCGACCAAATCGAAGGTGTGCATCCGCATCGTCCCGTCCGCCTTGCGCCCGAGCGGCGCGCGCCCCTGCGGCAGCGGGATCCCCTCCTGCTCTTCCAGGCGTCGTCGCACCCGCTCGATGATCACCGCATCTTGAGCCTGTTCTTGCACGCGCGTCCTTTCCTGCCCGGGCGGGCGAGTGCCGCCCGCCCCCGACGTATTAATTCTTGTACCGGAGGAGTTCGAGGCGCAGGAACTCCGCGCCCAGGAGGATTGTGCGGCGGCGCAGATCCGCCGCCGTGGAGGCATATTCGTGGCGGCTGGTCCCCACGGTGCCATTCAGATCGGTGGCGATGATCATCGTGGCGGTGTAGCGTCCGGTCGCCGGATCGGGCTGCGCGCTGAGATTGGCGAGGGTCGCCATCCCGGCATTGGCACCCAGCGCCTCGCGCACCCGCCCGGCCAGCGCGGTCGCCAGCCCTTCGAGATCGTCCGCCGCCATACCCACCAGCGCCGCCGCTTCGGCGATGCCGAGCGCCCAGCCGCCGACATAACGACCGGCGGCGGCGGGATCGTCGCCGAAGAGGGCGGCGAGGCGCGCGCCGGTGTTGAGATCGGCGGTGGCGAGGATCAGGCTGCGCTCGGCGGCGAGGCGCAGGAGCGCGCCGGGCAAGGTGTCGTCATCGAGGCCGTAGATCGTATCGCCGAGCCGCTGACGCGCCTCGACCTCGACCGGCGCGATCATCTCGCGCGCGATCGTCTCCGTCGCGGCCTTCGCCGTGATGCGGACGTGGACGCCGTCATCCTTGGCGTAGGTGGCGGTGGTGGGATTGTTGGCATTAACGAGTTCGCCGAGCTGCTGCTCCGCCGCCGACTCCCCGATGCCGATCGTCTTCAGCGTGCGGCTGACGATCGTCGTCTGTGGCAGGACGCGCTTGACGCGCGGCAGGAACTCCTCGCGCCACATCCGGTGCATCTCGCGCGGGACGCCGGGCATGCACCCTAACATCCGTCCGTCGCGCTCGATGAACCAGCCCGGCGCGGTGCCGATCGGGTTGAGGAGCGGCTGCGCGGAGGGGATCAGCCACGCCTGCTTGCGGTTCTTCTCCGGGATCGGCCTGCCCCGCATGCGGAAGAAGCTCTGCACCTCCTCCAGCAGCGCCTCGTCCACCGTCGGGGTCTCGCCGAGCATCGCGGCGATCGCCTCGCGGGTCATGTCGTCGTCGGTCGGGCCGACGCCGCCGGTGATGATCGTCAGCTCGGAGCGCCCCCAGGCACGATCGAGCACCTCGACGAGTCGCGCCAGATTATCGCCGACCTGCGAGACGTAGTAGAGATCGATCCCCAGCGGCGACAATTCCTGCGCCAGGAAAGCCGCGTTGGTGTCGGTGATCGACCCCAGGAGTAATTCCGTCCCGACCGAGACGATCTCCGCCTTCATCTTTTCTCCCCATCCGTCCGCGTCGCCGACGCCCCCTTGCCTCGGCCCCACCTGGGGGATGATAGCACAGCCCCCTCTCCCTCTTGACATTCGCGGGCTCACGCCGTAGTATGGGCGGCAGTGAGCGATGAGGGAGACCGATGAGTAATCAACGCCCGTCACAACAGCACACCGCGACGAACCAGCTCCCACAGAGCTGGTCGTATCTGTTTTACTTTAGCCCGCCGACTTGTCGGCTGGGAGGCGCGGTGTTGTGGAGAGCATGACGACGTAGGCGCATCCAGGTCAGAACAAGTCGGCGGACGCAGAGGAAAAAATGCCTCTGCGTTTTTGTTTGTCTGAAATACGAGTGACAGGGGCCGGGGGTGTCTCGGTGCGACGAGGGCGAAGGGGGCGGACGATGGCGGCCACGATGCAGACCAAAGCGGCGGGGCCGTACCGGCTGGCGGCGCGGCGCGATCCCGAGCAGCGCACCATCGTGCGCGTCGGCGACGTGGCCTTCGGCACGGGCGAGCCGATCACCATCGCCGGGCCGTGCGCGGTGGAGACGCGCGAGCAGACGCTGGAATCGGCGCGCGCCGTGTTGGCGGCGGGCGGGCGTATGCTGCGCGGCGGCGCGTTCAAGCCGCGCACCTCGCCGTACTCCTTCCAGGGGCTCGGTGAGGCGGGTCTCCAGATCCTGGCCGAGGCGCGCGAGCTGACCGGCCTGCCGATCGTGACCGAGGCGCTGGAGACCGATCATGTGCCGCTGGTGGCGCACTACGCCGACATGATCCAGATCGGCGCGCGCAACATGGCGAACTTCGCGCTGCTGCGCCGCGCGGGGCAGACCGATCGCCCGATCCTGTTGAAGCGCGGGATGTCGGCCACGGTGGAGGAATGGCTGATGGCCGCCGAGTACATCCTGGCCGAGGGGAACCCGAACGTGGTCCTCTGCGAGCGCGGGATCCGCTCGTTCGACCCGCTGCTGCGTTTCACCCTCGACCTCAACGCCGTGCCGCTGGTCCGCGAGCTGAGCCACCTGCCGATCATCGTCGACCCGAGCCACGGCACCGGGCGGCGCTCGATCGTCCGGCAGATGTCGATCGCCGCCATCGCCGCCGGGGCCGACGGCCTGATCGTCGAGATGCACCCGGATCGCGACGCCGCCCTCTGCGACGGCGAGCAGAGCATCACCCCGGACGAGCTGACCGAGATCGTCGCCGCCACGCACGTCGTCAGCGCGGCGCTGTCGCCCGCCTGGGTGGCGTAACCGCAAACAAGTCCCGCTTCGCCGCAAGTGGCGGCGGGGCCATCCTGGTGAGGTACCCAAGCGGCAACGGGAACTGGCTGTAAACCAGTGGCTTCGGCTTCGGGGGTTCGAGTCCCTCCCTCACCATCATCTCGACAAAATACGACACCAGAGACACCGGGCGCGGAATATGATCCCGCGTCCGGTGTTGTACGATGCTTGTGTGAGTGGTGATCGTGTGGGACTGTTATTGAAAGGTGTGCCGATGATCGTGCGAACGTGGCGTTGCTGGGCGACCATCGAACGGGCAGACGAGTACGCGGCCTACCTCACCGGGACGGTGTTCGCAGGCTTGCAACAGATCGCGGGGCATCGCGGGGCACAGCTGTTGCGGCGCGAGGATGCGGGGCGCATCGAGTTCGTGGCGATCAGCCATTGGGACACGGCCGAGGCGATCCAGCAGTACGCCGGGGCCGACATCAGCCGGGCGATGGTCAAGCCCGAGGCGCGCGCGATGCTCGCCGGATTCGACGAGATCGTGAACCATTACGACCTGGGCTATGATACCACCGGCATCGCCGACTGATAGGGCGCGGGCGAAACCGAGCGGGAGAGACGATGGCACAGGACGATGCACGCGCCCGACGCTGGACCCTGATCGCGATGATCCTCGCGTCGGGGATCGTCTTCCTCGATGGCAGCGTCGTTAACGTGGCCCTCCCCGCGATCGATCGCAACCTCGGCGCGGGGCTGACCGGCCTGCAATGGATCGTCAACGGCTACACGCTGACCCTCTCCGCCTTTTTGATCCTCGGCGGCTCGCTCGGCGACCACTACGGGCGCTCGCGGATCATGCTCCTCGGCCTCGTCGGCTTCGGCGTGGCCTCGGTCGCCTGCGGTCTCGCCCCGCAGACCGGCGGCCTGATCGGCGCGCGGTTGGTGCAAGGGTTGGCGGGGGCGCTAGTCGTCCCCGGCTCGCTCGCCATCCTGACGGCGGTCTATGGGGACGAGGAGGAGCGCGGGCGGGCGATCGGCGCGTGGTCGGGCGCGTCGGGGATCACGACCGTCCTCGGGCCATTCCTGGGCGGCTGGCTGACCGACGCCCTCTTCTGGCGCTGGATCTTCTTCATCAACGTCCCATTCATCGCGGTCGCCGCGTGGCTGATCTGGCGGCATGTGCCGGAGACGCGCGACCCGCACGCCCCGCGCCGCCTCGACTGGCCGGGCGCGCTCCTGACGATCGCCGGGCTCGGCGGCGTCGCCTACGGGCTGACGGAGGGGCCAGCTCTCGGCTGGCGCGCGCCGCTCGTCATCGGCAGTCTCGTCGGCGGGGTGGCGGCGCTGATCGTCTTCGTGATCGTGGAGGCGCGCTCCGCCGCCCCGATGCTACCGCTCCGCCTCTTCCGCTCGCGCGTCTTCGCCGGGACCAATCTGGCGACCCTCGGCATCTACGCCGCGCTGAGTGGCGCGAGCTTCTTCCTGACGATCTATTTGCAGAACACCCTTGGCTACTCGGCCCTGGCGGCGGGGGCGAGCTTCTTCCCCCTCTCGCTGATCGTCCTCGCCCTCTCGTCGCGCTTCGGGCAGTTGGCCGGGCGACACGGGCCGCGCGGTTTCATGGCCGGCGGGGCGTTCCTCGCCGCGCTCGCGCTCCTCCTCCTGGTGCGCGTCGGGCCGGGAGTCAGCTATTGGACAACGATTTTCCCGGCGATCCTGGTCCTCGGCCTCGGGCTGGCGATGATCGTCGCGCCGTTGACGACGGCGGTGATGGGCGCGGTCCCCAGCGATAACGCGGGGATCGCCTCGGCGATCAACAACGTCGCCTCGCGGGTCGCGGGGCTGCTGGCGATCGCGGCGCTCGGCGTGGTCGTCTCCCTCGCCTTCAACGCCACGCTCACCGACCGGACCCGCGACCTTGCACCATCTTCGGCCATCGTCGCCCAGATCGACGTCGCCCGCCGCGACCCGAGCGGCGCGCGCCCCGCCGCCGACCTCGACCCCGCCGTCGCCGCCATCACGGACGCCGCCACCGCGAGCTTCCATCAGGCCATGATCGCGAACGCCATCCTGGCCGCGCTCGGCGGTCTCGCGGCGGCGCTCACGGTAGGCGCGGGCGGCAGCGACAGAGCCGCCAGAAAGTCAGCGCCAGCGTGATGCCATGCCCTATCGGCATAGCTCGTTTGGCAGGGCTCGTTATTTGATCGGTTGGATGAAGACGCTGTAGATCTGACCAAATTTGTGAGCAGTTGCGCGGTATTCTTTATTTGATGGTCATTTGATTGGCGTACCATGAGCTGCATTGCTTACGCATATCGGCTGGAAGGGCAAGGGCCGCCGCGAAACGTTTCGCGGCGGCCCTCACTGCATTGTTGATACGTTGCTTGCCTACTCCGGCAGGGTGATCGCCGGGAGTTGGAAGCTGGCGACGAGGGAATTGAACGAGACGACATCCTCGTAGAGGACATCCTTCAGCAGCTCGCGTTGGGCGTCCACGCGCGCGGCGAGATCGGAGTAGACCTCGCGTGCGCCCTGGGTCGGCGGGCCGTCGCCGCTGCCGACGACCCCGGCCAGGAAGACGAGCTTGGCGTTGAGCTTGATCGGGAAGTTGAGCGTGTCCTGCACCCCCTTAGCGCGGTGCTGGATCAGCTCGTCCTCGATCTTCTGGAGCTTCTCCTTCAGCCCCTTCGCCACTTCCGGGAGCCGCGCCAGTTCCGGCTTCTCCTTCGCGCGCTCTTCCCACGCCTCGACCTCGCTGCGGACCTGGCGCAGCTGGGTGATCGCGGTGTGCGCGTCGGTGATCTTGGCGCCGATCTGCTGCTGCAAGGCGAACTGCGCGTCGAAGTCCTCCGGCGTCGCCGTGCTGCGCGGGTCGGGGACGATCGTGAACGGCTGCTCCTGCGTCACGTCGCCGACCGTCAGCCGCACCCGGTACTCGCCCGGTGCCGCCGGCGCCCCTTCGAGCGTCCCGGACATCGCGGTGGAGACATCGCCGACCAGCTTCTTCGGGGCGGCGTAGCGCATATCCCAGAGGAAGCGATTGGCCCCCGCCGCGACCGACACGCGGACGTCGGTGTCGCCCGCCTCCTTGGCCTTCTTCTCCTCCTCGGCGGTCCCCTTGGGGCGGAAACCCTTGATCTCGTTCCCGTCCTTGTCGAGGAAAGTCAGCGATATCGCTTTGACCTTGTCTTTGTCTTTCGCGGTCTCTTCCGGGAGGACGTAGTGGACCAGGACGCCGTAAGGCGGATTCGGCGCGGAGTCGAGGAGGCGGTTGTCGTCGTTGCCGAGCTTGTCCTGATCCTTGATGTAGGGGGTCATCGTCGCGCCGGTCATCAGATAGCTGGTGCCGACCTTCGCGGTGCTGCCGAAGTCGTTCCCCGTGCCGTAGCGGATCGCCGGGCGTGGCGGGTAGAGGATCGTCGTCGCCGGATCGTAGAGGCTGGCCCGTTCCGCCCCCGCCGTGCGCCGCCGCGCGACCTCGTGGAGCGGGCTGAGATCGTCGAGGATCCAGATCGAGCGCCCATGCGTCGCCGCGATCAGGTCGGTCCCCTTCACCTCCAGGTCGTGGATCGGCACGACCGGCAGGTTCAGCTGGAACGGCTGCCACGCCGCGCCCGCATCGAACGAGACCCAGACCGCGTTCTCGGTGCCGCAGTAGAGGAGTCCCGCGTGCGCCGGATCCTCGCGGACGACGCGCGTGAAGAGATCGCCCGGCAGCCCGGCCACGATCGGCGTCCAGCTCTGCCCGTAGTCAGTCGTCTTCAGCAGGTACGGCGCGAAGTCGTCCAGCTTGTAGCGGGTCGCGGCGACGTAGGCGGTCCCCTCGTCGTGCGGCGACGCCTCGATGATGCTGATCAGCGCCCACTCCGGGAGGAGGTCGGCGGGCGGCGTCACGTTCGTCCAATTCTTGCCGCCACCGCGCGCGAGGTGGATCAGCCCATCGTCCGACCCGGCCCAGAAGAGGCCCGGCGTGATCGCGGACTCCGCGAAGGCGAAGATCGTGCCGTAGTATTCCGCGCCGGTGTTGTCCTGCGTGATCGCGCCGCCCGACGAGGCGAGGGTGCTCGGGTCGTTGCGGGTCAGGTCGGGGCTGAGAATCTCCCAGTTCGTCCCCTCGTCGTGCGAGCGGAAGACGTGGTTGCCGGTGATGTAGAGGACATCCGGGTCGTGCGGCGAGAGGAGGATCGGGGCGGTCCATTGGAAGCGGTACTTCGCATCGACCGCCCCGGCCCCCAGCGTGTACTCCGGCCAGACATTGATGGTGCGCGCCTGCCCGGTGCGATGATCGTAACGGGTGATCAACCCGAGGTAGGAGCCCGCGAAGACGATGTTGGCGTCGTCGGGGCGGATGGCGATGTAGCCGCTCTCGCCGCCGCCGATCGCGTAGCTCTCGCCGTTCGTGATCGAGCCGAGGTTCGACTTGCTCGGCACGGTGATCGTGGTGTTGTCCTGCTGCGCCATGTAAAGGCGATAGGGCTGCTGATCGTCGGCGATGACGTGGTACAGCTCGGCGGTCGGCTGGTTATAGATCGTCGTCCAGTGCAGCCCGCCGTTGAAGCTGATGATCGCGCCGCCGTCGTTCCCCTCGATCATCCGCTGCGGGTTCTGCGGATCGATCCAGAGGTCGTGGTTATCGCCGTGCGGCACGCCGACGCGCTCGAAGGTCTTGCCGCCATCGGTCGATTTCCAGCACTCGACGTTCAGCACCCAGACCGTCTCGGCGTCGCGCGGGTCGGCGATGATGTGGCTGTAGTACCAGGCGCGCTGGCGCAGATTGCGCTCTTCGCTGAGCCGCTCCCAGGTTTTGCCGCCATCGTCCGAGCGGAAGGTGCCGCCCTCCTCGGCCTCGATCTGCGCCCAGACGCGGCCCCGCTGCGCCGGCGAGGGGACGATGCCGACCTTGCCGATCGTCCCTTCCGGCAGCCCCTCGTTGCGGGTCAGTTCGGTCCAGCTGTCGCCGCCATCGGTCGTCTTGAAGATGCCACTGCCGGGTCCGCCGCTGGCGAGGAAGTGCGGCCCGCGCCGCGACTCCCAGAGGGAGGCGTAGATGACGCGCGGATTGTGCGGATCGATCGCGAGATCGCCCGCGCCCGCGTTCTCGTCCCGCTTCAGCATCAGTTCCCAGGTCTTGCCGCCATCCACCGAGCGATAGACGCCGCGCTCGGGGTTGGGGCCGTGCGCGTGGCCGAGCGCCGCGACGTAGACGATGTCCGGGTTGGTGGGATGGATGCGGATCTTGCCGATATTGCGCGTCGCGGCGAGCCCGCAGTGCGTCCAGGTCTCGCCGCCGTCGAGCGACTTGTAGACGCCGTCACCGTGCGAGACGTTGCCGCGAATCGTGGACTCGCCCATGCCGACGTAGATCACGTTCGGGTCGCTCCCTGCGACCGCGATCCCACCGACTGATGCGCGCTTGAAGAAGCCATCGGAGAGGTTGTGCCAGCTCAGCCCGCCGTCGAGCGTGCGCCAGACGCCGCCCCCGGTCGTCCCCATGTAGAAGGTCTGCGTGTCGGTCGGGTGCCCGGCGACGGCGACGCAGCGCCCGCCCCGGAACGGCCCGACCAATCGCCAGCGCATCGAATCGAGCAGGGCCGCGTTGATCCCTTGCCCCGCGACTGCTGTTTCCTGTACCACCATCCTGAAATCACACTCCTCTTTCTACCCGCGTCGGTTATCCGACCGCGCTGTGCGGCGTTGAGTTTCGCACGGTTATGGCGGCGGGGCAATGCGCGGCGCGGGGCGGCCAGGGCGATTGCATGTTACTGATGCAGGCCGGCCAGGACGGTGAGGAGGTAGCCGTCGTCGAGGGCGGCGCGGAAGCGCTTGGTGGCGATGCTGCCGT